>QWCO01000029.1_pt1 | contig 88555 bp, 89 predicted proteins | sample 1972611 | NCBI WGS metagenome assembly QWCO01 (sample SAMN09866706, study PRJNA288562) | Human oral metagenome isolate term1_saliva, whole genome shotgun sequencing... | reverse complement strand
TAAAACTGTAAAACCTGAATTTCACGGAAATACCGCCCTTGATGAAGAAATTTTGACCTCCAAAGGGACTTTCTTTAAGCTCCTAAACAAAGACCACAAGGCAAAGATAAATGCCGAGCTGATGAAATACAATATGCCGATGGAAATCGCCTATCACGGAAAACACAAAAAGAAAGTATTTGTAAGCCCCTTTGCCGATGACAAGGACCTTATCCCTAATGTGGAAACTGCTATGGTTATTGTAGATAAACTTGGTATTGATGTTAAAATTAGGGCGCATATCAATATCCAAAATCATAAAAACCCAGAGTATGAGATAGGTGGAAAGATAGGAGATGGAACACATAGGACGGGGAATATTAAGAATTTTGTTTCCAATTCTTTTGGAAAATTAAGTGAAGGAGAACAATTACACGGATTAAAAGAAACTTTTATTGTGTTGGATTTTGGAAATGTTGAAAAGCTATCAAATAAAGATTATAAAGCTATTGTAGGTTCTACTTTCAACAAATTAAAATATCATTATACAGTAAAGCAACTTTATTTTGTGTATAACAATAAAGCCCTTTTAATAGATAGAAAACAAATACCTAATGATGAGAAAAAAGGATACCAATACATACACAATATATTATATTCTATCTATAAGGATGCAAAAAGAGAGTAAGTAAAACTCACTCTCTTTCTGTATTGTGGCTTGAGGTTATCGCGCCCAGACTTTCGTCCTTTATGCCACAAAATTACAAAAACTTTTTTAAACTACAAAAAACTATGTTTAAAATGAATTTAAATTTATTCATCATTTTCCAGTTGTGGGTCAAAGATTTAAACATTATTAGGCAAGATGATGTAAAAAAAGTATTGTCTCATATAAAAATGCTTATAAAGAGGATAAAAACACAATAGGATATGATTTATTAAAATCATATCCTACTGCCACGATATTGGTAAGACCGCTATCTAACCTTTCGGCTGTTGCGAATATACAATTAAATTTTATATAGACAAAAAAGATTAAACCTACTTTAATACTGATTTAATGAGTGAACATAATTTTCCTACACCTGATTTTATAACTTTGGGAAAGGAGATTAAAAAAGGCATATTTATCATTGCCGAGAGAGAATGCCTTGCTTTTTTCAAAGAAAGCTTTGATAAAGGTGGTTTTACCGATGTCTCTTTCCAAAAATGGGAAGATAGAAAACAGCCTGATTATCGTACAGGTGGAGCTTTACTCAACGCCACAGGCTTCTTAAAAGACAGCATAGAAGTCGCTAAAAAAGACAGCAATTCCATTACTTTTGGTTCCTATGCTCCTTATGCTAAAATCCATAACGAAGGAGGCATAGTGAGTATTCCTCTAACCCCAAAAATGAAAAAGTATTTTTGGGCAATGTTCAAAAAAACAAATGACAGCAAATGGAAATACATGGCTTTAAGTAAGAAAAATAACATCGTTATAAAATTTCCTAAACGACAATTTATGGGATATTCCACCACGATGATGAAGCAATTAGACGAAGAAATAAAAAAACTAATCCTTGAAAAATTTAGAAAATTAACCCCACAATAATTATGGAAAACTGGACTAATCTTTACCGAGAACTTGCAAGAATTATTCAAGAAAAAATCCCACAAATCTATTGGATAGACCTTTGGCATAACCAAGTTAATTTCCTGCAAGATGAACATCCTTTTCAAACTCCTGCCATTTTCTTATCATTTAGAACGATTGCTACCCAAGATTTGGGGCAATTACAACAGGAAGTAAATTTGCAGGTAGATTTTTATCTCTTCTATGAAACTTTTGCCGATACCTTTAAGGGAGCTTATAACCAAGAATCGGCATTAGAATTTTTAGATTTAATGGATAAAATACAAGCTACTTTTCACGGAGCAAATGGAGAAAATTTCTCTGCGATGAGAAGAGTGAGTTTTGCCCCAGAAGATACGGGCGGAGCAGGAAACCTTTACCGAATCTCTTTTAGTTGTTTGATGCAAGATATTTCTGCCATGAAGCCCGAAGAAGAAATAAACATTAATGCGGAATTTACCAATGAAAAGGAAATTATTTATAACATTCCTATAAAGATATAAAGGAAAATTAAACCCTATTGAAAATAATATTTTCAATGGTTTTCTCTGCCCTAAAAAAACGAACTGACAACTCCGTTAAAATCCGCTCATAAGCATACTTGGGCTTTCCATACTCTGTAATCTCCGAAAGACGGCGATATTCAGCACGGATAGCCTCATAATGGCGTTGAGTAGTTGGGCGTTTTGGGTATTTTGTTTTCTGCATACAGCAAAAATAATAAAATGCCAATTCTTTTGCAAATTGGCGTTTTGTTTAATCCTTTTTATATTCTTTACAAAATCTTTCAGAAGCTCCCCATATTTCTCCGTATGTTTTTTTTGTTAAATCATATTTATCGTTTAATGCCCTTGCAATGAAATAGCCTACGCATTCTGCTTCATCTTCCGTTACATCTATTAAGCCTGCCTTTAATGCCTTTACCATATCATCTACGAATTTATCGGATGTTGTAAATTTTGTAGCATTATATTTTCCTGCTCTGGTCATCATCTCTACTGCTTTTTCTGGCAGAAAATGATATGGATTATCCGCAGGTTTTAGCATCTTTCGGAGTTCCTCCTGCAACTCTTGGGGCAATTCGTGGAAGTATTTTTCGCCTTTTTGTGGCTCTTCGCTTTTAGGCTCTTTTTTACTTCTCAAAATCCGCTCTCGCTCCTCACTTTTCTTCTCCAAATATCGGTTCGCCCAATCCATCACCTCAAAATTATCCAGCTTATAAACCTTACCAAAATCCCCCTGTCGAGCCATTTTAAACATCAAAATTACATCTTCCAGCGTATCGTGCTTGAACTTCTCATAAAGGTCGCCTGCTAAAATAATAGTTTGGAATGTCTCCAAATCCTTTCCCGTAACGCTGAGGAAAAACTCTATGATTCTAATGATTTCTCGTATTACCTGTTTTTTATCCCCTAGTTGGCTTATCAGCGGTGCCATCTCTATACTCTGCCCAATGGAGAGGTCCTGCTCCAGCCGTGCCAAACCGTTATTAAAGGCCTTACTATCCGTATAGGTCGCTAATTGTAGCATCGTAGTCTTTGTAGATAGCGATTTTATTAATTGTTTTGAAGTATTGTTCATATAGTTTCGGATTTCGTTTCACTTGTTGCACTTCATTAATATATTTTTCAAAATTAGACTCTCGGAATAGCGTCTTGGGGCATAGATAACCGCTCATTTCTGGATTATTCCTCCATTGAAGATTCTTTAATTGGATAACTTCTATTATCTCTACTTCGGTAAATCCTGCCTTTAATAAAGCCTTGATTTTGCTTAAATTACTCTTAATCTCCCGAAATCTTGAACCCGTAATTTCATTAAGTTCGTTCAAAATTTCTATCTCTGGATAGTAAATTTCAGCTTTCATTTTCTGTTCCATAACTAATTCAGTGCCTTGTTTTTATTCCCTTTCCTTAGCCAAGCCCTCATCAGGGGTACCTGTGCCGACTTTTCGTTGTTACTGCGTAGTTTGTGCATCTGCCGATGGAGGGCTTTTAGCTCGTCCAAACTATGTTCATTGAGGGATTTTTTAAATATACTTCCCTTCATCATCCACGAGTTGAATTTTCCCCAATCATCAGGCTCTTTTATTCCCTCTTCGGTGGCGATTCGTAGGATGGAACTTTTCCATTTCTTTTTGGCCATTTCCTCCGCCAATAATGTCGCCGTCTCAAGGGGCAGTCCGTGGGTGTGCTCTCCTCGTGCTGGGGACAGTATCCCGCTGGTGTGTATGGTGTAGAGCCTATCTATCTCCTCGGGGCGGAGTTTCTCAATATTACTCGTGCGGCGGAATCCCGTAAAGCCACCAACCTCAATGGCTATCTCGTGGGGTTTCTTCTTGCGAAATATCGCTCTTAAATCTTCTATCGTTGCCATAATTTTAATAGCCTTTAATTACACTTTAATTTCTATTTATAAGAGAAATTAAGGTTTATTCCTATCCATTCATTATTTTCTCCTTTTTTGAAAAAAGAGATATAATCTTTGGTGTGGTTGTATTGATAACTTTCTTTCAGCAGTCGGATACCCTCGCGCCAGTTTTCATCATCAAAGCGGTTCTCCATAGAGTAAAGCTTCTGAATAAGCTCAATGTCAAGATTCCCTTTTTTCCTTTCTAAAAGCGACATAATTAAATCTCTGGTGTCTTGGTCGTTTTCAAATTTTGAATTAACAAAATCAATAATGTGTTTTTCAGCTTGGTGAGAACGCTCATCAAAGGAGCCCTTGCCTTGCTTTTTGAATAGAATTTTGTAATATTCGTTTTTAATCTCAAAATTTCCTTTTCCATCTCTGTGGCGATTGGAATAATCCTGCAAAAGCTCATAAAGACTCCCCAATTGGGCAAAAGATTTTTCCTTAAATTCTCGCATTTCCTTTGAGATTTTTTCGGCGATGGGTCCCAGCTCGTTGATGGTTTCCTCTCTTAATTGTTCATAGGCGTGGCGTTTTTCTTCTTTTTCTTTACGCTCTTGCTCCCTTTTGTGTGCCGTGATTTTTTGAAATTCTTCATGGGTAAGCTCCGACACGGGCTTTTGTAATAAATCTTCTATTGTTACCATTATTTTTATTTTTTTTAAGTTAAAAATTATCTGTTTTTATGATTCTTTGGAATTGTTCAAATTTTTCTTTATAAAGGTTGGCATAATTCTGTTCGGAGATTTCTTCTTTGCGATTGATAAATACCCAATACCGCTGTGCTTCTTCATCTTCTCTTAAAATATGAAAGGCCGGAACATCCCATTTCATTCTTTTTAGAGTTTTATCCATTTGATAAATTTGCTCTTGAATTTCTCGTGGAAGGGCATTAAAATATCTCTCTGATGCTATGCTCTGGTGTAGGTGGATTCTCATAGATAAAGTAAGAAACCTAAAACACCCATCTAATCGTAAAATGTTAAGAAAATCATATTTCATCATAGCTCTAATGTTTTTAATAACCTATCCGTTATCGGTTCTCCTGTCTTTTCACTTTCCTTAAAGGCTTCTTTGATGATAATTTCTAAATCTCCAAAGTTTTTAATTCTGTTTTTAAGCCAATTTTGGGCATTCTTATTCGTTATCCCCAAATCCTCACAAATCCTTTCTATATCCTCGATAATATCATTATCAAACTTTTCCCGAAGATTAAAACGCCGGGCCGTTTGCCTAAAATTCTGTTTATTCCTATCATAGCCATTCTGAAGAATTTTGTTAATGTCCATTCCTACAAGCCCAAAGGCTACTTTGTTTTCTAATCCATCAGCAAGAGCTTTAATGATATTGATATATCCACTCTTTTTCTCTATGTGTTCCGCTTCATCTATAATGAGCAAGGCGTTTTCACATTTGGTAAGTTTTTTAATGACTTCTTTGATGATTTTCCCTGCCGTTCCCAGTGTTGAAACTTCTACCGTTTCTGCGATGTTTTTTGCAAATTCTTTGGAATTTTCTATCGCTGAGCAAGTAACGATATAAGTGTCTTTAGGATAATTTTTCTTGTATTCTCTACAAGCGTGGGTTTTTCCAGCTCCTGTGTCTCCATCTATGGTAAATCTTAAATTTTCCGCTCGTGCCGATTTTATCCTGTTGATACTTTGCTTAAAATTATAAGTATTAAAATGTCTCCAAACTTCTTGTTCTAAGGAAAAGTTAATGGCCTTACAGAGTGCGATATAGTATTTATCGTTTATCACCGAGCCGCCATTCTTATTAGGAACTATCATTTTCCCCTGTGCGATGTGGTTTAGATAAGAAGTTCCAACGCCACTCACTCGGCTAATATCCGCTTGGGTATGTCCTGTTTCTTCCATATATTTTCGGAAAGCTTCAGGGATTTCTGTGGATTTTTGATATTCATTCAGTATCATATCTATCTGTTTTATTTATAATTCAAAGTCTCTATCTATCCGTAATTTTTTCAAACTTTTTGAGCAGAGTTCTCGGCTTTTGGATTTTGTCTCTTGATGTTGGGTAGCAACCATTTTACCATTAAAACTCTCTTTATTCCCACCGGTTTTCATCTGATGTTCATAAGGAAGCTCATTCCATATATCCGTTATATTGCTTAAAAATTCATCTGCCGCATATTCCATTTGCTCTTTTCGTTTTTGGTGATGTCTCAATGCTTTTAGGCTTTCTCCATCTGCTTCTGCGTGGGATGATGAAGCCAATACCGCTGGGGGACAACTCATAATAAACCTATCATCCAAAGTATAGAGGTCTGCCATTTCTTCTGTCCAAACAATCTTTACATGAGCATTTCTCTTATATCCTGTAGCTTTGGCGATAATTTCTCCGCCCTCTGCCCAATAATCGGGAATCTCAAAAAGGTAGGTTTCTCGGTATTCATAGCCTCTCGTTTTTTCTACTTTTACAAATCCCCGCATGTAGCTTATATCCGCTTGGGTATGATTGCCAAAAAGTCTTCTAATAATTCTTCGGTCTATATCCACACATTTAGGATTGATATTTTTATACCTTTCATTGGGAGTGGTTTCATCTCGTAGTTTCCCTGCATTCCATCGTTCTATAATTTCTGAAAATTGCTCTATCGCTTCTTCATAAGTCGGCAAATCCTTAATATGAAAATAATCTGGATTAGATTGCCCCTCTATACCCACTCCCCAAGAAGTAGAACCATAATTGGAAAGCCCTTTTAAGGATTGCTTCAAGAGCCTAAATTCCGTTTCAGCAGGATTCGCTTGGGAATTGCCTACTTCTATAGTTCTTACCCTATGAAATATCATTTCTAAAAGCTCCTTACTCTCTTTGGCGGTAAAAGCACTATGATTATCACTGATAAATTCAAACATCGTCTGCTCATTGCAATTTTTTACTGCCATTTTTAGGGCGATTTTTAGCATCTCTGGGGTCTCCTTATGAGAACCTTTTTCTGCTACCGACCAACCTACAATTTTTCTACTTGCCACATCAGAAATCAGCATTACATACAACTTCATTGTTTTTAATTCTCCTTGATATTTTCTTGAAAAGCCTTTTTAGAGGTGTTTTCAAGACCCTTTAATGCTTCTTTCAAGCTCTCCTTTGCCCCAAACATAGAGCGGTAAAACTTCGGCGCTCGGTCTGGAATATTATCCAAACAATAATAAAAACCGCTGCTTGTCTTTGCCCATCGCCACGCCTTACCACTATCAGGTAAAAATTCCTTACTCTTTGCTAAGTCACACGCACGAACACTTTTTTTATAAGCAGGACGAACTCTATCCTTTAAATAACTTTCCTCAATCCCACAGACTTCCATCACGAGGCGTTGAGAAAGCCAGAGCGTCTCCGTGCCGTCGGTTTTTCGTATGATAATATCTGTGGGTTGTAGGTTCATTTTTTTATTATTTTTGCTAAAAATTATGTTAGCATTCCATATTGTTTATACATCAGATAAAAAATCTTATGCTTTTTCTGATATTAAAAAAATCACAAGCTTATTATCAACTATTTATGCTATTTTGTTCCCAAAGGCGGTTTCGCTCCGCTGAATTGGTCGTACCAACTTTGGGGGCTTGGGGGATTAGAAAAAAGTCACTACTTTTGTTCTTGTGTTTTTATCTCCTTTTAATAAAATATTTAATAACTTACATAAAGATGAGTCTTGAAAATTATCTTCTAAAATCGAATGCACCCGCTCAAGAGATACGCTATGATTTTTCTGCCCAAGAGGTTGAACAACTTTATAATCTCGTATCATCTCTTCAATTTGTTGAATATCGAGAGTTTGTTCGGGAGTATTTACAAGACATTCAGAAATATATTTCGCTATCTCCCTCTCAACGAAAGCAGAAGAAATGGGTGGGTCACCCTCATAATTTACTGATTCGTATGGCTGCTTTACAAATAGCCGATGAAACTGTAAGACTCTTGAATAAGATATTTGAAATTGTCTATGTGGTAGATTCAGGCTCTTATCGTAAATTTCATTCAATAATTGCTGAAGGACTTTCAGATGTTTTGACTGAAATTTCTCCCTTTGCCACATTTCCTTTTCATGATGAGCAATACACTCAGTTCCCATGGAAAAAGAGCTAATCTGAGGATTCAGTAATTGTAATAACTCTGTTTCTTCACGCTCCGCTTTCATTTGTTCTTGTTGATGAATAATCTGCAAATGTTTGCAATATTCTCGATAAGAACCTGTAAATCCTTTTTTACAGGAATCCAAATAGGAAAAACGGATATTTTCCTTTGTGGGGGTGCTTTTTAGGGAGTTGAAATAAGCCTCTCTAATTATTACTTCATTCATAATTCTTTATTTTAATATTGTTCCCAAAGGCGATTTCGCTTCGCTTAAATTGGTCCTACCAACTTTGGGAAAAATCACTAAATTTGTGGCGTTCAACTCACAAATTTTAGCGATATGTATTTCAAAGAAGACCAGTGGGTCTATAGTGAAGATGATTTGGCTCGTGCATGTGATAACTTGCCTTTAATCTTAAAAACCATCAAATGTTCAAAGCACAAAAGACGCCCCCGTATTATTTACCACTATGATGATGAAGCCCTTACTGCTGAAATATCGGTCAATTGCTGTCGTGATTTTTCTCAAATAGTAGCGGAAATAATCCTTCAAAGTAAATTGTTCCATAAGGTAACAATCATAGATTGAGACTACCCAAATTTCATCAGAGAATCTCTCTGCACAGATGTATCCCGTATTCGTAGTATAGGTATTGCCAGATTTACGAAATGCCTTACTGCCTTGTTCTATGGCGTCTCTTTTGTCTTTGGCTTGGAATAGATAAATCTCTGCTCGTTTGAGATGGGTTTTAGGGTTAGGAGTTTCCATATTTATAACCAATTTAATGACTTCAAAAACTCCTGTCGCGTGGCCTTGCGCGTCTCTACATCGCAGAGTCTTTGCCCAAATAGATAAAGTGACTTAACCGCGATAGAATCCTGCGGACTCGACCATATCCTTATCACTCTTGATACCTTGATACAAATAATCTTATGAATAATATTTCTCATATCTTTGTTATTAAATTTTATTAATTATGTATTTATTAGCGACTTGTTACGATACTGAACGAACTTCTGGAAAAGAAAAAACTCTTGCATTGAAGGCGATTTGTAAGTATCTTGATATACCTTTGCAAAAAGTGCATCTCGACCGCCTTCATCTAACCGTGGAGGGTAGTAAATGGCATCAGCTCCTAAAAGTAAATGCTTTACAAAATTTCTGTATCTACAACGAGATAACCTTGCAAACTTTTCCGCTAAATACCTCTGCCGATGATTTTTGGGAGTTCTTGAAATCTCAATCATAATACTTCATTTTACCAGTTGCTCTAATTCTTTTTTAATCTCTAAACCTTTACCTCTTATAGGTACCCTTTTTCCCGTAGCTATTTGGCTTACATAGGCCAAATCCGTGTTAAATTTCTTGGCAATACTCGTTAGGGAATATCTTTTCTTAAGCTCGTACGCCATTGTTCTTTCTTTTTTCATATCTTTGCTAAAAATTATATTGCAAATATATAACCAATTTTCTATTTAACAAAATAAAAATAACCTTTTTTCTATATTTTTTATGAAAATTATTGACCGTGTTTTTCAATACATTGATTATAAAGGGATTAAACCTATACCTTTTGAAAAGAAAATAGGGTTGTCTAATGGATATTTAGGCAAACAACAGAAAAGAAATGCTGATTTAGGAGAGAGCATTATATTAAAGATAGTAGAAAATTGTCCAGAAATAAACCCTTATTGGCTACTTACAGGAAATGGTGAAATGTTAAAACCAAATGTAGAAGAAAGGCAACACAATGAAAGTGTTGCAAATAGTGTTGCCCCAAGTGTTGCAAACCAAAAGTATAAAAAAGGCAACACTAATGAAGAATCTTCGTACAATATAGTATCCCTGCCAAGCAACAGGAAAACCAAAGATGCCGTATATCCTATCCAAGAGATACCATTGTATGATTTAGAGGCTACTGCAGGGCTTAAAGAGTTGTTCTCGGGTGGTAAGTCTGCTATACAAGTGTTAGATACCATAAAAATACCCCATCTTCCCAAATGCGACGGGGCTATATCCATTACAGGGGACTCTATGTATCCGCTTTTAAAGTCTGGGGATATGGTGCTTTATAAAGAGGTTCCACTGGATTCTATCTTCTATGGAGAGATGTATCTACTTGCATACCAAATAGATGGCTGGGAAGAGTATATCACAGTCAAATATGTCCAAAAATCAGAGTTAGGAGATGATTACCTTAAATTGGTAAGCCAAAATCAACACCATCAACCAAAGGATGTAAAAAAAGCCCAAATAACGGCTATTGCTATCATTAAGGCTTCCATTCGTATCAATACTATGATGTAAAACGATATTTTTATATATTTTTGTCGTTTTTATATAAAAAATCGCTATATTTGTCATGATAAAGACATTATAGCGACTTTTTTTGCATATTTCCTGACAAAAAACGACAGAATATTTTTCTGCTATTTTTATTTAACTTATTGTTTATCAATATAAAGACTATAAATTTACTTTTTTACTTTTAGTAATACCCCTTATACCTTAACTTCTTATGCTCCATCTACTAAATTTTAAAATAATTAAAATTGTAGATTATTATCGTATTTAGAAATATTCTTGATAATATAAATAGTGTTTTTCATTAATATTTATTTTAAATAAAATATTTTATTGTATAATTTATTAGAATTAATAATCTAATTTATTATTTAAATTAGAGTTTAATTTGTGTATTTTATGAAAAAATGATAAAATTGCAGTGTTAAATTTTGATAAAAATGATAAAAAAACAACTTTTTAATGAACGATTTTTGATGAAGAAGTTGCCGATAGCTTTTTGCTATTTATTATCTGTATCAGCAATGGCTCAGAATACTGATGATATACTTCAAATACAAAAATACAATCATCTGCAAGACCTTACTGCGATAGGTAAGAAATTTAGGAAAAATACCTTTTCGGTAGCACAATTAAAAAGGAGAGCAAATAGATTAAATATGCCTTTTTCTGGTGAGGCTGAGGGGCGTTTTTTCCAATTGCAAGGATTTACGAATAAAGGGAAACCACAGTATTACATTACTTATAACAGAGATGCCGCAGCAGAAACTGGTGTTACGAAACTTCAGTCCAATGAAAATATATTCAATTTAGAAGGTGAAGGTATAAAAATTTATGAGTGGGATGGTGGTAAGATTCGTGCCTCTCATACTGAGTTCGGCGATAGGGCAAAGCAAGGAGATGTTCCTACGAGTGTTTCGGGACATGCTACTCATGTTGCTGGTACAATGATAGCCTCAGGGATTGATAGCAAGGCAAAAGGTATGGCTCCAAAGGCAACTTTGGAGGCCTATGATTGGACTTCTGACCAAGATGAAATGATTGCTGCAATCAAAAATGGGGCGTTGGTATCTAATCATTCCTATGGTTTTTTAGGTGGTTTTGAGTATGGTAACTATTCTGGGTTTAGTGCATGGCATTGGTTCGGAGAAGATGAAGATACTGAATATGTGGGCTTTGGTCACTATGGAGATACGGATTCTGCATGGGATTTGATTTCTTATAACGCACCATATTTTTTACCTATTAAGGCAGCAGGAAATCCAAGAGGAGATGGCCCAAAGGAGGGCGATACACACTATGTTCAGGTGAAGGAAGATGGTAAGGAAGTTTGGGTAAAATCTACTAAAGTTCGTCAAAAAAACGGGGGGGAATTTGGTTATGATTGTATCAATACAGGCTCCGTCGGGAAAAATATTTTGGTTGTAGCAGCGGCAAATAAAATTTTGGATGGTTATGAAAAACCAGAAGATGTGGTGGCTGCAAGTTTTTCAGCTTTTGGACCTACTGATGATGGCCGTATAAAACCCGATATCACAGGTATTGGGGTGGATGTATATTCCACAAATTCTACGGGGGATACCAATTACGAAGCTATGAGTGGGACTTCTATGGCATCTCCAAATGTAACGGGGGCACTCTCACTCCTTCAAGAGTATTATAAGAAAATCTATGGTAATACCTCGTCGCCAGCCTTTATGAAATCTGCTACTTTAAAGGCATTAGCAATACATACAGCTAACGAGGCAGGTAAATACGATGGGCCAGATTATCAGTTTGGTTGGGGACTACTAAATGCTTATAAGGGGGCTGAAACTATCTTTTTGAAAGATAAATATGCCTTAATAAAAGAAGAAAAAATAGAAAATACAAAAGAATACACCCAATCTGTAAAGGCTATGGGAACGGAGCCTTTGAAGGTAACTATCGTTTGGGAAGATCCTGTGGTAGATAAGGAACATATGCCAGCGGAAACTCTCAATAATAGACAAAAAGTATTGGTCAATGACTTAGATTTGAGGATTACAGATGATAGTGGAAATGTTTATTTTCCTTGGGTGTTAGACCCCGAACATCCTGCAAATCCTGCTCAAAAAGCCGATAATGTGAGAGATAATGTAGAGCAAGTAGTGATACCAAATGCTGTGGCTGGGAAAACTTATACCATAAAGGTAACTCATAAATCCCCACTGAAAACTAATAAAGTGGATACTTCGGGAAAAGTAAGTTTAATTGATTCCGAGAGTCAAAATTTTTCATTAATCGCTACGGGGATTAACAATGGTATTACCAAAGATTTGGCTATTTCGGCAGTGCAAATTCCATCCCCTACGGAATATTCCAGCAACACACCAGTAAAAGTAGTTATAGATAATAAAGCCTCTGAAAATATATCAGGAGCGGTATTGAGATATAAGTTTTACGAAAAAAATAACCCTAATAATGCCACATCAGGGGAGCAAAAGTTATCCGATGTTAATGTAGGGCAAAGTATCCAAGCAGATATTAATTTAGACCTGTCTAAATCCTTTGTAGATTATGTTTTGGAAACTCAAATTGAGGTAGATGGTGATGTTATTACATTGAATGATAGACAGGTGAAGAATATCTATGGAGTGGTTGCTGACCTTACCAAGAAGGGGTATTCGTTTAGCTTTGATTTTGAATCAGATTTTCCTAAAAATTCTTGGAAATCAGAGAGTTTAGACTTTAATGGGAAAACTTGGGTACAGTACGATGATAAGTCATACGCTCGTTCCGGAACTAAGTTTGCAACGAATTTTCCAAATGTCTCTACTGCTGACGACTGGTTGTATAGCAACCCTATCAAGGTGAAGGGAGGAGAACCCTATATTTTGAGTTTTTACACAAGAAAATTCCAAGATAGAGAGGAAAAAATATCCATTCGCTTCGGAAAAGAACCGATTCACACGAGTATGACCGACTCAATCAATGATAATGTAGAGGTATTCAGTATCCGAGATTATAAAAAATATAATTATGAATTTACACCAACGGAAGACGGAATTATTTACTTAGGTTTTAATCATAAATCTGCTGATAGAGAGCTTTCCTATGCCGTATCAATTGATGATTTTAGTGTTTATAAGGCCGAAGATGTGGCTATTGTGGATTTTTCAATCGATAAAGAAAAAGCAAATTCCTATGAGGTAGTGAGTCTTACGAATGAAACTTATGCCCCAAAAACTACAATTGAACCACAATACAAATGGTTTTTTGAGCCGAATACCGTTACCTTTACAGAGGGGGATGAAACTTCCAAAAATCCAAAAGTGATATTCAATGAAGAGGGAACCTATTCTGTGCAACTCATTGCTAAAACAGCATCAGGAGAATATCAACTGAAAAAATCAGATATAATCAGAATTGCTAATAGAGAGGTGAGGGCATCATTTAAACCATCTTCTGATAAAATATTTGAGGGTGAGATAGTTACAATGGAAAATACCTCTAAGGGAAATCCAGAGCCAAATAAATTTGAATGGACTATCACTCCAAGCGAGGGGGTAGAGTATGTGAATAATACGACTAGCACTTCCAAAAATCCAGAGATTAGATTTAATCACTATGGAGAGTTCTCTATTGATATGAAGGCTACCTCGCCACATAGTTCTGAAAATGTTCAATCTAAAATTATAGTTCAGGGAATCCACGAGGCAGTAAGAAATCTTAACGCAAGCCAAGAGAATAAAAATGTAAAACTTACTTGGAATCGCCCTACTTTGCAAAATATCTATGAAGAAGATTTTGAAGCTTCCCCAAATCTATACACAATAGATGTAAATAATGATGGAAGAACTTGGTATGTGGGACGAAATCCGAGAAATGACAAAGGTGGGAGAAATGTATTAATATCTAAATCATGGCAACACGAGGCCTTAAATGTGGATGATTGGTTTATTACTCCAAAACTCCATCAAGGAGCGGAAATCCTCTCGTATAATATATTTAGTCCTTACAAAGAGAGATATGATATTTATATAGTGCCAGCTGATGGTGATACTCAACCAAATGTAGATACCATTAAAAAAGGAATAAAAATAGAGGCTGTAGAAGATGCAAAAACTTCTGGTTTTGAGACAAAAACAATCGATATCAAACCTCATACAAGTAAAGATTTTTATGTTGCTTTTCATCATAGAACAACGAAGGAAGATGATGGACTACATTTAATTCTTGATGATATTAAAGTAGGGTATAATAATGAAGTAGCATCAGGCCAACCAGCCCAATCAATCGTAAGTGGAGAGAAAACAAAAGCCGAATTAGCAAAAGAGGCAGTGCAAAAAGGTAGAATCATAACCTCTGAAGAACTAAAAGAAGCTTTTGAGAATTATTCTACAAACAATAATGTTAAGTCCTATGGTATCACAGAGTTTCCGCACTTAGTTGGATATGAAGTGTATAAAAATAAAGTAAAATTAGCAAATATAGATGATATTAACCAATTGACTCATTTAGATAATATTGACAAAAATGGCATCTATACTTATGATGTGTATGCACTCTACTCTGATAATGTGAAATCCGAGAAACGAACCATAGAGGTGCGAGTTGTGAATCTTTCTACCCAAGAAGTGGGTAAAAATGGTTTTAGAATTTATGAGATCAATAACTCCCAATTTGTGATAAAATCCGAAACAAATAAAACTCATCTATCGGCTGAGGTATATGATTTGTCAGGAAAGTTGATACAGACAAACACCTTTAAAATAAATGAGGCTGTTCTTAACTTATCTTTATTGCCGAAGGGAACTTATCTACTCAATATTTTGGATAATGAGGGAAATAAATATTCTCAAAAAGTTATCGTAAAATAGATTTATTCAAAAAGAAAGGCCTTACAAATTTGTAAGGCCTTTTTTCGTTATTCTTCCTCGTCTTTGGAAATATAGAATTTTGGAAATTCCCATTGATATTTTACCGCCAAAGTCCTAATTAAGACGATTAATAAAATCGTGAAAATATGTACAAAAATGTAAGGTATAGATGTGTAGATTCTCATTAATAGGAAAATACTCCCCCCCACAATGCATGCGGAAGCATAGATTTCTTTTCTAAAAATCAGAGGTATCCTATTGAGTAAAATATCCCTCAAAATTCCGCCAAAACAACCGGTGATGGTACCCAAGGTTACACAAATTACAGGATTAAGCCCTGCATTAAGCCCTTTTTGTATTCCAACAATAGTGTAAAGCCCTAGTCCAAAACTATCAAAAATAGACAATGGAACTTGGAAGTTTTTTTCTATTGATTTGAAGATAATAGCAATAATCGTTACTACGAGTATCATATAAATGTACCACAAATCGTGCATCCAAAAGGCGGGAATATCCAATAGCAAATCCCGAATTGTCCCACCTCCAATCGTCGTTACAAATGCTACAATGAGCACGCCAAGTGGGTCAAGTCGTTTTTGCATTGCAGCGAAAGCACCTGACATCACGAAAGAAATCATTCCTAGAAATTCTATGATGAAATTAAATTGTTCATACATTCTACTTAAAATTTCTGCAAATATACTTAAAAGTTGATTTTATTTTTTACTTTTGCTATAAATATTAGCATAAAGCATAAATTTTCATTAATAAGGTATTAAAGAAAGTAGAGTGCGAAAAAAATATAGGAAAAATATCGTTACTTCGAAAAAAAAATGTAACTTTACACAAGAATTTAAATTTTAAAAATAAAATAGATATGGCAAGAACAGGAAGTTTATTGGCAGGTGTGCTTTTAGGAGCAGCAGCAGGTGTGGTTTTGGGAGTACTTTTTGCACCAGAGGAAGGAAAAGAGACTCGTAAAAAATTGAAAAAGAAAGTAGGTGATTTAGCAGAACAAGCAAAAGATACCTACGGTAATATCTCCAGTCAAGTAAGAGAAAAATATGACCAAATAAGAGACAAAGCCGTAGAAAAGACAGATGAATTTGAGTCTGAATTAGACGCATTGAGGTAATCTAATCTTTGGATGATGTTTGGTATTTTCAAAGAATATATTGAAAAACGGATTAATCTTATCAAAATCAATGCAATGGAGCAATCGGCAAAGATTTCGGGATTAATCTTTTTTTTCGCTATCGTTTTGGTAGTTTCTATGTTTTTTCTTGCCTTTTTGATATTGTCAATAGGAATGCTAGTAGGTTCTTTATTAGGGAGTTATGCTTATGGTTTTCTATTGATGTCTTTAGTATGTATATTAGCCCTTGTACTTTTATTTAGATACAGGAAATCTATTCAGGAGTATGCAGTTAATGTATTTATTAAATCTCTAAATGATTGATTATGAGTGATAGATATGATAGCTTGGCAAGTTTGAGAGCTAAAAAAGAGCAATTACAAATCGAAATTGATAGGTTGGAATCCATTCTTATTTTCAAGAATCCGAAGGAGAGTTTAAGGGTAATAACAAAAGGTTATAAAAACAATAGAGAGAGCAGTTTGGTTCTTAGTAGAGGATTCATTTTAGATAAGGTTACCGAGTTTTTAAAATTAGCGATTAAAGGAGGGATTTTATCCAAAATGCAGAAAACCCATTATGAGGGAGATATCGTTCAGTATCTTGCGAAATTGGCAATGTCCTATATCGTCACTAACTATGTTCAAAAAAAGTTTGGAAAATCAAGTTGGCGAGGAAAGATTTTAGGAACCGTGTTGCTCTATTTTTTACCGATAATTATTGAGTTTATAGGACAAAAATTAGGTGAGTATCAGAGAAAAAAGACTGCAGAAAGTATATCTCAATTAATATAAAAGGTATAGTTTTTATTTGTATATTGCTGATATTTAATAAAATAAATGAAAATGGTAAAAAATATGAAAAAAAATGTAAAAATATTTTGATAGTAATATGATATTTATATATATTTGCAGTGTGAAAGGTGTAGAAGTTACGAGATGTGATTTCTTAACTTAAAAGAAGCAATAATTTTTTTTCATCATTTGTGTTTTTGGAATCGCATTATAATTTTTTTATAGTGCGGTTCTTTTTTGTATTAATAAAAAAATTATTTTTGTAAAAAATAAAAAAATAGAATGAAGCAAAGTATTTTTAATATGCATCCAGGTCTTATTATTGGTTTTTTGGTATTGGTGGTAATAATGCTATTATTAGATTTAGGGATTTTTAATAAAAAAAGCCATATTGTATCGTCTAAGGAGGCTATGATATGGTCTGCGGTGTGGATATCTCTTGCTATGGGATTTTCGGGGGTGATATATTATGTCTTTAACCAAGATATAGGAGGCCACGAGGTAGCGATTGATAAAATTACAGAATTTCAGGCAGCATATTGGGTGGAGAAGGCACTTTCTGTAGATAATTTATTTGTGTTTATTTTGATTTTTAATTTTTTTAAGGTGCCTCGCGAGTTGCATCATAAAGTATTGTTTTGGGGAATAGTTGGAGCCTTAATATTTAGGGCAATATTTATTTTTGCAGGAGTTGGACTTATTAATATTACCTATCTTCCAGAGATGGATTTGCTTGGTAAGGTAGTAAAAATAAATCCAATACTTACGATATTTGGTGTTTTCCTTGTTTATGCAGGTATTAAATCTTGGAAGGAGATAGGCAAGGAAAACGAAGAAGAGGACTATAGTGATAAGATGGGAGCCAAATTGGTGAAAAGGTTTTACAAAGTAAGCGACCAATATGATGGCGATAAGTTTTTTACTATTAAGGATGGAGTGAAATATGCTACACCTCTTTTGGTGGTTGTTACCGTGATAGAGTTTTCCGATGTATTGTTCGCGGTAGATTCGATACCTGCTATTTTTGCGATTTCAGAAGATCCATTCATCTTATATACATCTAATATTTTTGCGATTTTGGGGCTTCGGTCATTGTATTTCTTATTATCTAATTTCATCCATATGTTTGATAAATTACCTTATGGTCTTGCGATTATCCTTAGTTTTATAGGATTGAAGATGCTCATCTCTCCGTGGCTGCACATATCATCGCCTGTATCATTGGGGATTGTAGCAGGTGTACTTTTGGTATCGGTAGTTCTATCGTTAATGTACACTGAGGATAAAAAATAGATATGATTAATATTGAAATAAATTATCTCCTTGTGAGGTAGTTTATTTTGTTTATCCACTAAAATGTGAATAAAAAAGTGAAAAACTTTGTGGATAAGTAAGTGGATAACTAAGTTAATAAGTGTGTTAATAATGGATAACTTTAATATAAGTTTATGGAGGTTTTAAAAAATACCTTTCTCTCGGAACTTATTAAAAAAGATTTTGGGAGAGGAATAATAGATAGAATACAGCAGAAGAGACATTTATCTGTGAAGGGAAGTGTGGGGTCGTCAGTTTCAATTTTTGTTTCTGAAATATTTCTTACACAGCAAAAAAATATTTTTTTTATTCTTGACGACAAAGAGCAGTCGTATTATGCTACCACCGAAATTGAGGATTTTGTTGGTGCTGAGAATGTTTTATATTTTCCAGAAACCTATAAGCAACCCTATCAAATTGAGAAAACTCAAAATGCTAATATTGTGTTACGGACGGAAGTTTTGGAGGAGATTCTTAGAGATAGTGGGACAAAAAAAATCATTATAGCAAGTGCTTCGGCTCTGTCGGAAAAAGTCGTAAAGAGAGAGGACTTTACAGCGATTTCTCAAAAAATAAAAGTCGGTAGCCAGTTGAGTTCCGATTTCTCGGAGGAGTTGATGGGTAATTACCATTTTCAGCTTGTGGATTTTGTCTCCGAGCCTGGGGAATTTGCTATTCGAGGAGGGATTGTCGATGTGTTTTCTTATTCTAATGAGAGGCCGTATCGTATCACTCTTTTTGGTAATGAGGTGGAGAGTATTAAGGAATTTGATATTGAAACTCAGTTATCTACAAAAAAGATAGACGAATTTCAGTTAATTTCTAATATGAATATTACGGTGAAAAACGATAGAGTTTCTCTATTTGAAATTCTCCCAAAGGATACGATTATAGTTACTAAAAATATATCGTTGATTCTTGATAAAATTGATAAATTTTATAAAAAGGCAGAGGAGAAGTTTACTACTCTGAGTAAGGATATTAAACATCAGACACCAGAAGAGTTATTCCTTACAAACAATGATTTGATGAAGACTCTACAAAAATTTCAAGTAGTAGATTTTTCGTCTCAGTCGTTTGGAGGATTTCCAATTTTAGAAGTTAAACAATCTCCACAGCCGTCTTTTAATAAGAATTTTGAGTTGTTGGTGAAGGATATTGTCAATAAATCTAATGAAAATTATGAGGTTTGGATTTCATTCTCTACTGAGAAACAGAAGAATAGATTAGAAGAGATTTTTCAGTCATTGATAAAAAATCAAGATACTAACAATAAATTGATTTTTAATGCCTTTTATTCTAATATAAATCAAGGATTTGTAGATGTTGAAAACAAAATAGCCGTATATACTGACCATCAAATTTTTGACCGATACCAAAGATATAAGCAAAAAAATGCCTTTGCGAAATCCGAGCAACTCACCTTGAAGGATTTGATGTCATTAAAAATAGGTGATTATATCACACATATAGATCACGGGATTGGGAAGTTTATGGGATTAGTGAAAGTCAATAACGGCGGAAAGGTGCAGGAATGCTTTAAATTATCTTATAAAAATGGCGATTTGCTTTATGTGAGTATCCATTCTTTGCATAAAATTTCTAAATATAATGGAGCTGATGGTAAGGAAATCATTCTCTCTAAATTGGGATCGCCAGCATGGAAAAATCTTAAACAAAAAACCAAAACTAAGGTTAAAGAAATTGCCTTTGACCTTATAAAACTTTATGCGAAAAGGAAAACAGCAAAAGGGTTCGCTTATTCGCAAGATACTTATCTACAAGACGAGCTAGAGGCGAGTTTCATTTATGAGGATACGCCAGATCAAGAAAAAGCAACTTTGGATGTCAAAAGAGATATGGAGGCTGATACGGTGATGGATAGATTGATTTGCGGCGATGTGGGATTTGGGAAAACAGAGGTCTCTATCCGTGCGGCATTTAAGGCGGTGTCCGATGGTAAGCAGGTGGCAGTGTTGGTGCCTACTACAATTTTGGCATTTCAGCATTTTAGAAGCTTTAAGGAGAGACTTAAAGAATTTCCAGTGAATGTTTCTTATCTCAATCGTTTCCGAACAGCAAAACAGAAAAAGGAAACTTTGGATCAACTTGAAAGTGGAAAATTAGATATCGTCATAGGAACGCATCAATTGGTGTCTGATAAGGTTAAATTTAAGGATTTAGGACTTTTAATTATTGATGAAGAGCATAAATTTGGTGTTTCGGTGAAGGATAAACTAAAAACTTTAAAATCAAATATAGATACGCTTACTCTTACTGCAACTCCTATTCCAAGAACACTACAATTTTCATTGATGGCAGCAAGAGATTTATCGGTGATAAAAACTCCACCACCAAATAGGCAACCTATTGAAACACAAATTATTGGGCTTGATGAGGAGGTGTTAAGAGATGCCATTTCATATGAACTTCAGCGAGATGGGCAAGTTTATTTTATTAACAATAGAATAGAAAATTTAAAGGAAGTGGCTGGGCTTATCCAAAGGCTCGTTCCTGATGCAAGAATAATTACAGGACACGGACAAATGGATGGTAAAGAACTGGAACAGAGAGTTTTGGATTTTATAGAGGGGAAATATGATATTCTGGTCTCTACAACCATCGTAGAAAGTGGGGTCGATGTGCCTAATGCCAACACGATATTTATCAACGACGCCCAAAGGTTCGGTATGGCCGACTTACACCAAATGAGAGGGCGAGTGGGGAGAAGTAATAGAAAAGCATTTTGTTATTTAATAACACCACCTTACGAGATGCTAACCTCTGATGCTACAAAACGATTGGAGGCAGTAGAGCAGTTTTCTGATTTGGGGAGCGGATTCCAAATAGCTATGAAAGATTTGGAAATTCGTGGTGCAGGTGATTTGTTGGGTGCCGAGCAAAGTGGTTTTATCAATGAAATGGGCTTCGAAACATATCAAAAAATTATGCAAGAGGCACTGGAAGAACTACAAAATGATGGTGAATTTGAGGATATATTCTCTAATGAAGAAGACCGAAAAAAATTATTTAAATCTAATAAAGACATCAATATTGATACTGATTGGGATTTGATGTTACCAGATGATTATGTATCTAATATTGAGGAACGACTGAATCTTTACCAAAAACTTGCTTCCGTGCCAAGTAAAGAAGCCTTGAAACAATTCGCCTATGAATTAAGCGACAGATTTGGTACATTACCAAAAGAAGCCGTGAATTTATTGAAATCCGTAGAATTGAAGTGGCTAGCAGGGGAAATTGGTTTTGAGAAAATTGTGATGAAGAATGGAGTATTTTTAGCTTATTTCCCAAGTAATCCGCAGGATAAATTCTATGAAGGGGATAAGTTTAAGAAAGTACTTTCGTATCTACAAAAATATCCGAAAGATGCTCAGTTGAAGGAGAAAATTAGTAAAGATGGACAGCAATTGATGATGAGGAAAGAGCATATCCAATGTATAGATGAGGTAATTAACATAATGGAGAAAATTTTAGAATAGAAAAAACTCGGCAATATTGCCGAGTTTTTCATATGGAAATTAGTGTATTTTTATTCTCTCATCTTTTTTTGGGTCTTCTCCCCATTGGTTAGTGTGAGGTTCGCTATCTACAAAAAGAATAAGAGCAACAGGCCATAAATTTATGATAGGAATGAACCCTATAAGATAAAACCAACCACTCTTGCCCACATCGTGGAGCCGTCTGATACATAATGAGAAATTTAGGATAGCTATAATAAGAATGAAGATTACATAAAGAAAATAAAAAATTACAAATATGCTATAATCGTTAATAATAAATCCAATAGCTAGAAATATAAAAAATAAAATAAAAATAAAAATAGAATTAAATAAGGTTGCAGCCCAATATTCTTTTCTTCTGGAGCGACCAGTAAAGTTAAATGCTCTTTGCCAAAACAATTTGTAATAGTCAAATAATGTCATAAGTGTATTTTTTTTATTTATGCAAATTTTAAAAAAAATATATTAATTGTACAAATAAATATAGTAAAAAATATTATTTAGTATTAATTAATAATTAAGGGTGTCGTTGATATTGTTAATTTATATTTTTTTAACATACGATTTGTTTAGAATAATTTAAAATATTATATTTGCCGCAAATTTTTTTGAAAGAGTATGAAAAATTCAGTTACAATTGCACTATTAGCCCTTGGAACAATAGGGTATGCACAAGTGAAAGACTCCGTGAGGTACGAAAAGAAAATTGATGAAGTGGAACTTTTCGGAGAGAAGAAGAAAAAGGAAAAAGGTATGGAGATAATAACACGCATGCCTTTGAAAATAAGAGACCAAATACAGAGTATCTCTGTGATTTCTCATAAAGCGATAGAGGATATGGGAGCCCTCACAATAACTGATGCAGCGAAAAATATACCTGGTGTAGTACTATTTAGTACCTATGGTGGCGGTGCTGAATCTATGTCCATCCGTGGATATAGGGGGACACCTGTTTTGAAAAATGGCGTATTGATGAACTCTGATTTCAGAACGAGCTCTATGACCGCTGATATGCAAGGGGTGGAGAGTATGCAGGTTATCCGTGGTTCGGTGGCTGTTACACAAGGTATAGGTTCGGCTCTCGGTGCAGCTGGAGGAGTGATAAATATTACAACTAAGAAACCAAAATTCCGTAACTTTACGAATGTAGGTTTCCGATACGGAAGTTGGGAAATGTATAGACCAACGATAGATTTTGAAAGGGTATTGGATTCCAAAGGACAAGTTTCCGTGAGAATGAATGCGTCTTATCAAAATAATAAATCTTATGCAGATTATGTGAAAGGTGAGAGGTTTTATGTGAATCCGTCATTGGCATTTCGTCCAGATAGCAAAACAGAAATCGTGACAGAAATGGACTATATGTATAACGAGAGAACACCAAATAGAGGAACTGTGAATCTCGCTACTGATGATGTGAATGCTATTTACGACCTTCCTAAAAACAAATTCTTAGGTTTTGCATCAGATTATTCCAAAGAGAAATCTTTCAATTTTGGGATTTATGCTGATAGAAAACTAAGCGATAAATTGAGAGTTCGCGTGGCTTATTTGCAAGGGGATAAAACTAGTGATGGGATTTCCTCAGGGAGACTTGATATATTGAAGGATAGTGATGATTATAAAAAGAGACAAAGAACTATCTCTAAAAGTAGTGGAGAAGATCATTCTAAAGTATTTCAAGCAGATTTAATAGGTCAAGAAATAAAAACAGGTATATTGAAACATACCTTCCAAGTAGGGTTTGATTGGAAAGAATCTTATATAATAACAGATTCTTACGCTCTAAAAGCAACACCAAAAGATACGAAAAATAACGCATTGAATGTAGATATAATTGATGTAACCAAAGATGTTAGCAATATTTTTCCATCAACAGTTAATACAGATGATATCATTAAAGTAGGTTCTGTACAAGCTAAATCCCCAATCTATGGCGTTTCTGCACAAGAAGTTATGGGTATTGGTAAATATGTGAAGGCGGTACTCGGGGTAAGATATTCTTCTTACCAAGGAAATAATCAGGCGGGAAAGAGAGATGCCTTAGACCCATTGTTAGGATTGATGATATCTCCATTAGAAAATGTTAATATCTATGGTTCTTATACAACTACTACCAGCTTACGAGGTAACGATAGACCACTATTAAATGGTGGTACGATTGGTGCGTCTATAACAAGACAATGGGAGGCAGGTTTTAAATCTGATTGGTTCGATGAGAGATTGAGATTCAATCTCAATTTATACTCTATGGATATGAATAACTTGTCTTACGAGGTATTGAATACTAGTGGGAAATCTACAGGGTATTATGATTTTGCAGGAGACCTTACAAGACAAGGGGTTGAGATAGACCTTATCGGTAGGATACTTCCAGAACTTGAAGTAATGGCAGGATATTCTTATCTTGATGCGAAATATAAAAATAGCCCAGCTTATGTTGATGGTTCTCGTCCGATGATGGCAGCTCAACACACTGGAAATGTATGGTTGAACTACACTGTGAGACACGGAGCCTTGAAAGGGTTAAACTTCGGTGGTGGAGCCTATTATGTAGGAGATAGACCTGTAAATGAATATACTCAGAAAGTAGTTGTACATAATACTAAACCAGGAGTGAAACCATTTACTCTCGATGCTTATACGACCCTTAATTTACAAGTGGGGTATAGTTTCAAAAATGTGAGTATTAAAGTATTTGCTAATAACATAACGGACGCTATTGGGTACAACGCTTATTATAGAGGAGGTTTTCTCAATAGAAATGACCCGAGAAACTTTGCGGTTCAGTTAAATTACAAATTCTAGATATACTTAAAAAATCACTTCGTTGGAAGTGATTTTTTAAGTTAAAAGTTTGTGATTTATTTGTTTATATGAAAAAAAAGTTTTACTTTTGCAAACTGAAATAAAATAAAGCAATAAAATGCCTACTATTCAACAATTAGTTAGAAAAGGAAGAGCCACGCTTGCTAAGAAGAGCAAATCGGCTGCACTTGATTCTTGTCCACAAAGACGAGGAGTATGTACAAGAGTATATACTACAACGCCTAAGAAACCAAACTCTGCACTTAGAAAAGTTGCCAGAGTGAGACTTTCTAATGGTAAAGAAGTCAACGCTTATATCCCGGGCGAAGGACATAATCTTCAAGAGCACTCGATAGTATTGGTAAGAGGCGGAAGGGTGAAAGACCTACCGGGAGTTCGTTATCACATCGTAAGAGGTGCATTAGACACTGCAGGTGTAAATGGTAGAACACAAAGAAGATCTAAGTATGGTGCTAAGAGACCTAAACCAGGACAAGCAGCTTCAGCTAAGAAAAAGTAATCATTAAAATTTAAGAATCGAGACAATGAGAAAGACAAAAGCAAAAAAAAGAGTTCTGTTGCCAGATCCTAAATTTAATGATCAGTTGGTAACGAGATTTGTGAATAATATAATGCTTGATGGTAAAAAATCTATCGCTTTTAGAATTTTTTATGAAGCATTAGATATTGTAGATGCAAAAAAAGGAGATAATGAAAAAACATCTCTTGAAATTTGGAAAGATGCCCTTACTAATGTAATGCCTCATGTAGAAGTGCGTTCAAGAAGAGTTGGTGGTGCTAACTTCCAAATTCCAATGCCTATCAGAGCAGATAGAAAAATCTCTATGGCAATGAAATGGTTAATTAAGTATGCTAAATTAAGAAATGATAAATCAATGGCTTTGAAATTAGCTGCTGAAATTATCGCTGCTTCCAAAGAAGAAGGTGCTGCTTTCAAAAAGAAAACAGATACTCACAAAATGGCAGAAGCAAACAAAGCATTCTCACACTTTAAATTTTAATTGCTAAAATGGGTAGAGATTTAAAATACACAAGAAATATCGGTATTGCTGCACATATTGATGCGGGTAAAACTACAACTACCGAGCGTATCCTATTCTATACAGGGAAAACTCATAAAATTGGGGAAGTTCACGAAGGAGCTTCTACAATGGACTGGATGGAACAAGAAGCAGAGAGAGGTATTACTATTACTTCTGCTGCTACTACTTGTAATTGGAACTTTCCAACAGATCAAGGTAAAAACTTACCTGAAACTAAAGGATACCACTTTAATATCATTGATACTCCGGGACACGTGGATTTTACTGTTGAGGTGAATCGTTCCCTTAGAGTATTAGATGGACTTGTATTCCTTTTTTCAGCAGTAGATGGAGTAGAGCCACAATCTGAAACTAACTGGAGATTGGCGGATAACTACAAAGTTGCGAGAATGGGGTTCGTTAATAAAATGGACAGACAAGGAGCAGACTTCCTTAATGTAGTAAATCAAGTTAAGGAAATGTTAGGTTCTAATGCTGTGCCAATCGTTCTTCCAATCGGAGCAGAGGAAGATTTTAAAGGAGTAGTAGATTTGATTAAAAACCGTGCAATTATATGGCATGAGGATACTCAAGGTGCTACCTTTGATATCGTTCCTATTCCTGAAGATATGAAAGACGAAGTAATGGAATACAGAGAAAAATTAGTAGAAGCTGTAGCTGATTACGATGAAACCTTGATGGAGAAATTTTTCGAGGATCCTGATTCTATCTCAGAGGACGAAATCAATGCTGCTCTTAGAAAAGCTACTATTGACCTTTCTATTATTCCAATGACTTGTGGTTCTTCATTCAAAAATAAAGGGGTACAATTTATGCTAGATGCAGTATGTCGTTACCTACCTTCACCTTTGGATAAAGATGATATAAAAGGAACAGATCCTAATACGGATGCTGAAATTTCAAGAAAACCAGATGTAAAAGACCCATTTGCTGCATTAGCATTTAAGATTGCTACTGACCCATTCGTAGGTAGATTAGCTTTCTTCCGTGCTTATTCAGGTAGATTAGATGCTGGTTCTTATGTTCTTAACACTCGTTCTGGTAACAAAGAAAGAATTTCAAGAATCTACCAAATGCACGCCAACAAACAAAATCCAGTGGAATATATTGAAGCAGGAGATATTGGTGCAGCAGTAGGTTTTAAAGATATTAAGACAGGAGATACTCTTTCTGATGAGAAAAATCCTATCGTTTTGGAATCTATGATTTTCCCAGACCCAGTAATTGGTATTGCAGTTGAGCCTAAAACTAAGGCAGACCAAGATAAGTTAGGTAATGCTTTGGCTAAATTAGCAGAGGAAGATCCTACTTTCCAAGTGAAAACTGACGAGGCATCTGGACAAACTATCATCTCTGGTATGGGTGAGCTTCACCTTGATATCATTGTTGATAGATTGAAGAGAGAATTTAAAGTAGAAGTTAATCAAGGACAACCGCAAGTAGAATACAAAGAAGCTCTTACAAAAGTGGCTAACCATAGAGAAGTTTATAAAAAACAATCTGGTGGTCGTGGTAAGTTTGCTGATATTATATTTGAAATCGGTCCTGCTGATGAAGGTAAGACAGGCCTTGAATTCATCAATGAGATTAAAGGTGGTAATATTCCAAAAGAATTTATCCCTTCAGTAGAAAAAGGTTTCAAAGAAGCAATGAAAAATGGACCTTTAGCAGGATTTGAGGTTGATGCGATGAAAGTAACTCTTAAAGATGGTTCATTCCACGCGGTGGACTCTGACCAATTATCATTTGAATTAGCAGCAAAACTTGGATTCAAAGAATCTGGAAAAGCAGCAAAAGCGGTGATAATGGAGCCTATTATGAAACTAGAAGTAGTAACTCCAGAGGAATATATGGGGGATATAGTAGGAGACTTGAACAGAAGAAGAGGTACCGTAAATGGTATGGATGATAGAAATAACGCAAAAGTTATTAAAGCATTTGTTCCACTTTCTGAAATGTTCGGATATGTAACTTCATTAAGAACATTATCTTCTGGTAGAGCAACATCTTCTATGGAGTTTGAAAAATATGAACCAGCTCCACAAAACATTGCAGACGAAGTAATCGCAAAAGCAAAAGGTTAATTTTTAAATTAGATTAAAATGTCACAAAGAATCAGAATAAAACTTAAATCTTACGATTATAATTTGGTAGATAAATCTGCTGAAAAAATCGTAAAAACAGTGAAGGCTACTGGTGCTGTGGTAAATGGACCAATCCCTTTGCCAACTCATAAAAGAATCTTCACCGTGTTGAGATCTCCACACGTAAATAAGAAAGCAAGAGAACAATTCCAACTTTCTGCACATAAAAGATTGATGGATATTTACTCTTCTTCTTCTAAAACTGTAGATGCATTAATGAAACTTGAATTACCAAGTGGAGTAGATGTAGAAATTAAAGTGTGATAATATCTCTCTTTAATATATAATAATTATCCCTTTCATAACGAGAGGGATAATTTTTTTAGTAACTTAAAAATAGGTTATTTTTAAAAGGTTATTATTAAGGTGGTTGCTATAACTTATCGATAATCTGATGTATCTTTTCGGTATTCCAATCTACGGCACCTGTTTCGTGAACAATGGTTTTGCCATTTTTATCCAAAATAAAAGTGGTTGGAAATACATTAGGGAGTAATTTGTCCGAAATAGGGCTATCTGCAATATAGACTGGAGCTGTATAGTTATTTTCTTTTAAGAATTTTTTAATATCTTCTTCCTTGTCTTGCATTGCAATAAGCACGAAAGTTACCTTTCCTTGTTTGGTATTATAGAGGTTTTGTATTGTTCCCCATTCGGCTCTGCATGGAGGACACCAGATTCCCCAGAAGTTAAGGAAAATAGTTTTTCCTTTAAAGTCTTTTAAGTTAGCATTTGCCGTGTTGATACCTTTTAAATCTATATTCCAATCGGATTCTGTTAATTGCTCACTATCCGTTACAGTAGCTACGGGGAATAATAATTCTCTAAGTTTTAATCTTACGGATGGCACAAAATAAATCCCTGCCAATACTGCAATAAATATGATATTAATAAAGTGTTTTCTTTTCATATTGATGGAAAAAAGCACAAAATTAGAATGTTAATTTCGTGCTTTTGAGTTGGTTTATAATAATTCTAATAATTCTGAAATTGTGTCCTTACCTCTATTTTTAGCATAATACACTTGTAAATCATTATAAAATTGTTCTTTTGTGTATTCCTCTGGGTTAGCTTTGTGTTTTTGTAAAAGTTCAAAACCATACTTTGGACGCGGTCCCCAAGTATTTTTTACTTCAAAATTTTCATCTAAAATTAGCACTTTTGGTATAGCCTGAGCTCCATTGGTTAGAAATTGATTAATTAGAGATGGGTCGGAATCTCTATAAAATATCCTTACTTCGTTGTGTCCTTCAAAGAATTTTGCAATTACGGGAAGTGTCTGGCTTGAGTCTCCGCACCATGCTTCGGTAATTACTAATATTTTGCCTTTGAAGTTTTTTTCTTTTAGTGTAGCGAGTTGCTCTTCATTGATTTTGAAAACCTTCAGCATTCTATTGGTTCTCTGTTCGGCTAGTTCGTAATAATATTTTTTATCAATATCATCCTGATTTTTAGGATTTTCAATTTTTTCTTTTGCGTCCTTCAAATATTGTTCAAAGGTAACGGCATTATTCCAATATTGTTCCATTTTGATATGTTTTTAAGGTTGAAATTATTTTCCGAACATTTTTCCGAGACCGCCAAGCCCAGGTATATTTGGTATTCCTCCTCCCATTTTACTCATCATTTGCATTAATTGTTTTCCTTGTGGCCCCTGCATCATTTTCATCATTTTTCCCATCTGGTCAAATTGCTTCATTAGTTGATTTATTTCTTCAATTTTTCTTCCCGAGCCTTTGGCTATTCTATTTTTTCTTTGGGTATTGATGATGGAAGGTCTTCTTCTCTCTTCGGGAGTCATTGAGTAGATGATGGCTTCAATATGTTTAAAGGCATCATCTTTAATATCTATATCTTTGATGGCTTTTCCTACCCCAGGGAGCATACCCATAAGATCTTTCATATTACCCATTTTTTTGATTTGTTGGATTTGTTTTAGGAAATCATCAAAGCCGAATTCATTTTTAGCTATTTTCTTTTGAAGTTTTTTTGCTTCTTCTTCATCAAATTGTTCTTGAGCTCTTTCCACAAGGGAAATAACATCACCCATTCCGAGTATTCTGTCGGCCATTCTTTCTGGATAGAATAGGTCAAGAGCCTCCATTTTTTCACCTGTGGAGATGAATTTTATAGGCTTTTCTACTACGGAACGAATGGTAAGGGCAGCTCCGCCACGCGTGTCTCCATCTAATTTGGTAAGAACTACACCATTGAAGTTTAGTACATCATTGAAGGCTTTAGCAGTATTTACAGCATCTTGCCCTGTCATAGAATCCACTACGAAGAGTGTTTCGTGTGGAGTAATGGTTTGATGGACAAGTTTTATTTCCTTCATCATTTCTTCATCTACAGCAAGACGCCCTGCTGTATCCACAATTACCACATCGAATCCATTTGCCTTAGCATAGTTGATGGCATTTTCGGAAATATTGGCTGGCTGGTTATTAGCATCTTCGGAATATACGGGAACATTAATTTGTGTTCCTAAAACTTTTAGCTGGTCAATAGCTGCGGGACGATAGACATCACACGCTACCAAGAGCGGTTTTTTAGCTTTTTTTGTTTTTAAGTAGTTTGCCAATTTTCCAGAGAAAGTAGTTTTCCCTGACCCTTGTAGCCCAGCTATTAGGATTATTGTTGGCCTACCAGAGAGATTGATACCCTCTTGAGTGCCTCCCATTAGTTCTACCAATTCAGTATGTACAATTTTAGTCATCAACTGCCCTGGTGTTAGGGAGGTCAATACATTTTGCCCAATGGCCTTATCTTGTACTCTTTTGGTTAGGTCTTTGGCGATTTTGTAATTTACATCGGCATCTACTAAGGCACGGCGTATTTCTTTTATGGTTTCTGCTACATTGATTTCTGTGATTTTACCACGTCCTGATAGGCTGTGCAGTGCTTTGTCTAATTTATCTTGTAAGCTATTGAACATAATATTTATAATAAATATCTGCAAAAGTAATAAAAAATTAATTATACTCCTATAAATTAAATATAGGTTTGTGTTATGTTTTAGTTGGATTAATAGAGAAAATAAACAAAAATATGAAGAGAGAGGAGAATGTATAATTATATTTATAAGATAAATTAGAATATTTAGTGGGAGAAAATCATTTTAACGAAGTTTTTATTTTTCAGTTTAGGAAAAAATGAGTATTTTTAGCCCTTTAAAATATATAGAATATGATTGATAAATTATCAGCATCAGAGTTGGTGCTTAATGCAGATGGGAGTGTGTATCACCTTAATTTGTTGCCAGAGGATATTGCCGATAAAATAATTTTGGTGGGTGATCCTGATAGGGTGCCGAAGGTATCTCAGTTTTTTGATAAGGTAGAGATAAAGAAAAATAAGAGAGAATTTTATACCCATACAGGAGTATTGAGAGGGGAGAGAATTTCGGTACTTTCTACTGGTATCGGTACAGAGAATATAGATATCGTAATGAACGAACTTGACGCCTTGGTGAATATAGACCTAAATAATAAGGAGTTTCATAGTGAGAAAAAATCTTTGCAATTGTTCCGTTTGGGAACTTGTGGTAGTGTAAATCCTGATATTGAGGTTGATAATATGTTGGTATCAGAGAATGTAGTGGGATTAGATGGGTTGTTACATTTTTATTCAGATTATCATTTTGAGAATGATTTTTCTAAAAAATTCCTTTCAGATTTTCCGTATGATAATATTAAGCCGATGCTATATTTTGGAGAATGTTCTTCGGAGTTAAAGAATCTATATAAGGATGCTAAATATTTTGGGAATACGGCTACTTTTCCAGGTTTTTATGCTCCGCAGGGGCGACAATTGAGATTAAGAGCCCTTGATGATAAGTTTTTAGAAGTACTCAATGAGTTAGGAATTAGTAATTTTGAAATGGAGACTTCGGCTATCTATGGTCTTGCTAAATTATTAGGACATCGTGCTATTACGGTAAATTGCGTAATTGCTAATAGACGCCGTGGTGAGTTTTCTGCAGACCATCATAAGGTAGAGCGAGATGCTATTCAGTGGGTTTTGGATAGGATTATATAATAATATATGAAGGAGATTTTGAGTTTTGTACTTGCTACAATATTTCTCTTTGGAGTACATTTTTTACTCGGAGAATATGGTGGCGTGGTGGTCAGTTATAGAATACATTTTTTAATATTTTTCATTACATTCATAGGGATTTTAAGTATTATTTTGATAGAAAAATTTCTAAAAAAAGGAATTTCAGGTTTTCTTTTTTTGGGGTTCATTATACTGAAATTATTTGCCGTAGTATATATTGCTATGGTTGAAAAAGAATTTAAGGATAATATTTTAACATATTTCGTAATTTATTGGATTTATTTATTCTTTGAAATAATATTGATAATTAGACTGTTAAGAAAAAAATAGAAATGAAATAGACGAAATTTAAAGAAATATTAATAAAATTAATTGTAAATATTGTTAATAAGAATAATATTTTATATTTTTGCGAAAATTTTAGAAATAGCGTTTTGTTATGAAATTCAAAAGACTTTTGGTCATTTTATCATTATTAGCATTTTCATTCGGATTTGCAAATGATGCACACGAGGGGCATTCGGGATTGGGTAAGGAGGAAACTTATAATCCTGTTCCGTTCATTATGCACCACATACAAGATGGTCATTCGTGGCATTTTTGGGGTGAAGGGGAGAATTCGGTTACTCTTCATTTGCCAGTTATTCTTTGGGATAATGGACTGAAAGTGTTTAGTTCTTCTAGGTTTGGACATGGTGAGGATGTAGCTTCTATAGATGGTGATTTTTACAAGTTATATCACGAGAAAATTTATAAGACAAATGAGAAGGGAGAGTTGTCTATGGACGAGTATCATCACCCTACGAATAATCAGCCGTTAGATTTTTCTATTACTAAAAATGTTGCACAGATGCTTTTCGGAGCAATTATTCTGCTTATTTTAGGTGTTGCTACGGCATCTCGTTATAAAAAATCTACTATACCAAGTGGTATTGCAAAATTTATAGAACCGATAGTGTTGTTTATTAGAGATGATGTAGCTTTGCAGAATATTGGACATTTGAGGTATAAAAAATATGTGCCATATTTGGTAACGACATTTTTGTTTATCTGGGTGTTGAATATTTTAGGACTTTTCCCAGGTGCGGCAAATACTACGGGGAATATTGCATTTACCTTGACTCTTTCTGTCTTTACATTATTGATTGTTAATTTCAGTGGTAGAAAGACATATTGGTTGCATATGTTTGATCCGCTTGGTAAGGGAATGCCTTTTGGCGGTAAGATATTGATATATATAATATTAGTACCAGTAGAATTGTTGGGTATTATTACAAAACCATTTGCTTTGATGATTCGTCTTTTTGCAAATATGACGGCAGGACACATCATTATTATGAGTTTGATTAGCTTAATATTCATCATGAAATCATATGGTATTGCTCCAGTATCCATAGGTATGTCTTTATTTATCTATACTTTGGAAGTGTTGGTAGCAGCATTACAAGCTTATATTTTTACGATGCTTACGGCATTATTTATAGGTTCAGCAGTTGAGGAACCACATCATGGACATTAGGATTTAAATTTATTAACTTTTTAAAATTATAGTATTATGACAGGTAGTATCGCAGCAATCGGAGCTGGTTTAGCAGTTCTTGGTGTAGGGTTTGGTATTGGTAAAATTGGTTCTTCAGCAATGGAGGGTATTGCAAGACAACCAGAGCAATCAGGTAAAATCCAAACAGCAATGATTATTGCAGCAGCTCTTATCGAAGGTGCTGGTCTATTCGGTATTGTGGTAGCAATGCTTGGAAATGGATAATATGAAATAAGAACTTCTGCAAACGGTTGGTTTGCAGGGGTCTTTTTATTAAAAAGTTATAAAACAACAACAAATTAAAAGTATAAAATTCAAAAAAATGGAATTATTAACACCAGCTATTGGTAATATATTTTGGACGGCTATTGTATTCTTAGCATTGGTATTTCTTTTAGGAAAATTTGCTTGGGGGCCAATTCTTAAAGCAGTTAATGATAGAGAAATATCCATCGTAGATGCTATTAATCAAGCAAAATTAGCAAGAAAAGAGATGGAGGAGCTGAAAGCTGATAATGATAGAATTATTCGTGAAGCAAAAATTGAAAGAGATGCAATTTTGAAAGAAGCACGAGAATTGAAAGATAAAATAGTAACTGAGGCCCAAACTCTTGCAAAAGAAGAGGGAGTAAAACTTATTGAACAAGCAAGACAGACCATCCAAGCGGAAAAGTCTGCTGCTATGGAGGATATCAAAAATCAAATTGGTGCTTTGTCAGTAGGTATTGCAGAACAAATTTTGAGACAAAAATTGGATAATACCGATGCCCAAAATACTTTGGTAGAAAATTATTTAAATAACTCTAACCAAAACTAAAACACTATGTCTAGGAGTAAAGTCGCAAAAAGATATGCTCAGGGATTATTAGATTTTGCAAAAGAAGCTAATAATACTGATGTATTATATAATGAGATGAAAGATGTTGTGAAAATTTTGTCGGACTCTAAGGATTTGGTAAGATTTTTGGCAATACCATTTATTGATCATAAGAAAAAAATAGAGGTCGCAAAAGAAGTATTCAAAAATTTTTCATTGGCTACTCTTAATTTTATTAAGTTGGTGATTTCCAGAGGAAGAGAGGTGTATTTATATGATATAGCACAGGAGTTTGTGGATAAAGTAGATAGAGAAAATGGGGTGCAAAAAGTGATTCTCACCATTGCTACACAACTTTCTCAAGAGTCTATTAATGGTATTTTGAAATCTACCGATTTGGTGAAATCTACTCAATACGAATTGGAGTTGGTTATTAAGCCAGAAATATTAGGAGGGTACATTTTAAGAGTAGGAGACCAACAGATAAATGCTTCTGTAAAAGATAAACTTAATCAAATTAAGAAAAATTTTCAGTTAAACTAACGAAAAAATAACCAGATAATGGCAGAAATAAATCCAGCAGAAGTTTCAGCAATATTGAAACAGCAATTAGCAAATTTTGATACTCAGTCCAATATTGAAGAGGTTGGAACGGTATTAACTATCGGTGATGGTATCGCTCGTGTGTATGGTCTCGAAAATGTACAATATGGAGAGTTGGTGAAGTTTTCATCTGATGTAGAGGGAATAGTACTTAACCTCGAAGAGGATAATGTAGGGGTAGCATTACTTGGAGAATCCAAGTTGGTAAAAGAAGGTGATACTGTAAGAAGAACTAATAGAATTTCCTCTATCAGAGTGGGAGAGGGACTATTAGGAAGGGTGGTAGATACTCTAGGGAATCCAATAGATGGCAAAGGTCCTATCACTGGGGAGTTATACGAAATGCCATTGGAAAGAAAAGCACCAGGTGTAATCTATCGTCAGCCAGTAAATGAACCATTACAAACGGGTATTGTGGCTGTGGATTCTATGATTCCAGTAGGTAGAGGACAAAGAGAGTTGATTATCGGTGATAGACAAACAGGTAAAACAACTGTTGCGATTGATACAATTCTCAACCAAAAAGAATTTTATGATGCAGGACAGCCTGTATTCTGTATATATGTGGCTGTAGGACAGAAAGGTTCTACTGTAGCACAAATCGTTCAGACTTTGGCAGATAAAGGAGCTTTGGCCTATACAGTGGTAGTTGCAGCAAATGCTTCTGACCCTGCACCAATGCAAGTATATGCACCAATGGCGGGGGCTGCGATTGGAGAGTTTTTCCGTGATACAGGTCGCCCAGCACTTATTGTTTATGATGATTTGTCTAAACAAGCCGTAGCATATAGAGAACTTTCACTCCTTCTAAGAAGACCACCAGGTCGTGAGGCTTATCCAGGGGATGTGTTTTACTTACACTCTCGTCTATTAGAAAGAGCAGCAAAAGTAATTGCTGATGACGAAATAGCTAAGCAAATGAATGACTTACCAGAATCTTTGAAACCAATAGTAAAAGGTGGAGGGTCTCTAACAGCATTGCCAATTATTGAAACACAAGCAGGAGATGTGTCTGCATACATTCCTACGAATGTTATTTCCATTACAGATGGGCAAATATTCTTGGAGTCTGATTTATTCAACTCTGGAGTAAGACCCGCAATTAATGTGGGGATTTCTGTATCAAGGGTAGGAGGTAACGCTCAAATTAAATCAATGAAAAAGGTATCAGGAACCTTAAAACTTGATCAAGCTCAGTATAAAGAATTAGAGGCTTTTGCTAAATTTGGTTCTGACCTTGATGCTGCTACACTATCCGTAATTACAAAAGGAGAGAAGAATGTGGAAATCTTAAAACAACCTGTAAATTCTCCACTTCGTGTAGAAGATCAAGTAGCAATGGTGTATGCAGGAACTGAAAACCTATTGAGAAATGTCCCTGTAAGAAAGGTGAAGGAGTTTATGAAAGAATATGTAGAATTCTTGAGAACAAAACACCCTGACACAATGCAAGCAATAAAATCAGGTAAAATTGATAGTAATATTACCGATGTATTGAAGGCTGTAGCAAATGATATTGCAACGAAGTATAATTAAAAAATGAAACTCGCAGGTAGTTTTTAGTATTAATTAATACCGAAGCGATTCAATAATATCTAAATTAAGAGAATGGCAAACTTAAAAGAAATTAGAGGAAGGATTACATCTATTTCATCTACAATGCAGATAACTAGTGCAATGAAGATGGTTTCTGCTGCTAAATTAAAAAAAGCACAAGATGCAATCGTAATGCTTAGACCTTATTCTGAAAAGTTACAGGAACTTATCCAAAATGTGAATTCCAGCTCCAATCCAGATAATCTTTCTATCTACGCACAAAGTAGGGAGGTGAAGAGAGTTCTTTATATCGCAATAACCTCTAATAGAGGACTTGCAGGAGCTTTCAACTCATCTGTGGTAAAAGAATTAAATAACCAGATTGCTCAAAACACTGATATAGAAGTAGAAGTTTTGACTATTGGTAAAAAAGTTTTTGATGCGGTGAGAAGAAATCGAGATGTATATGCAAACCATAGTGAAATTTACGATAACCTATCGTTTGATAATGTCTCTAATGTAGCATTCTCTGTGATGGAAGATTTCGTAAGTGGTAAATTTGATGAGGTGTATCTAATCTATAATAAATTCATCAATGCAGCTACTCAAGAAGTGCAAACAGAGAGATTCTTGCCGATATCTATTCCAGAGGGGGAGGATAATGTAGATGCAGATTACATATTCGAGCCTAATAGAGCGGAAATTTTGGATAACTTGATCCCAAAATCAATTAAAAATCAGTTGTTTAAGGCTGTTTTGGATTCTGTGGCATCAGAACATGGAGCAAGAATGACGGCAATGCATAAAGCAACAGATAATGCCCAAGCTCTTAAAAATGAGTTGGTTATTTATTACAATAAGGCGAGACAGGCAGCAATTACTAATGAAATATTAGAGATTGTATCGGGTGCAGAAGCATTGAAAAATTCATAATTATTTATAAAATTTATAGTAATTGATAGATTTCAGCCGATTAATATTGGACAATTTCCAACGGGATTTTATTTCTTAAAAATAGGCAAAAAAGTAATGAAATAGGTTTATAAATAATAACTTATAATTAATGAAAAACAAAAGTTGATGATGATTATCATCAACTTTTATGTTATTTTAAAGTGATTTTTGCTAAAAATGAATAATCTTCTTTGGCTATGAGTTCTATTTTTAGACCGTTGCTTTCTACCGCATTTTTTAGGGTTTGGTAGTCCATATATAGCCATTTTGTTATTTCCATATCACCTTTATAGTAGATAATATAGTCTAGTTCTCCATAATATCCATTAGCAGGTATATATACACCGCCGTCTTTATCCTTGTCGAACATATAGATGATATCTGTGCTGTCGATGAGTATTTGCCCTTTTTCATTGAGCAAAGATTTTAATTTTTGGAGATAAATATCTATTTTGCTAAGACTTTTGAAAATCCCAGTTCCGTTCATTAGCATAAGAATCGTATCAAATTTTTCTGCTGAAAAATCCAAAATATCCATACAGATACTATTTTGTAGGCCTTGTTTCTTGCATACTTCTATTGATTTTTGGGAAATATCTAAGGCGGTAACGGAGAGATTTTTTTCATTTTGAAGATATAGACTATGGCATCCTGCACCTGCACCTATATCCAAAACATGCCCATAGGATAGCTGTAGAGCTTTTTTTTCAATATTGTTCATTTCAGAATAGTTACGAAATAGATACTCCGTAGGGAACTCGTCAATTTCCGAAATAGAAGTCTCTGTTTCCATATCTTCGGCATCATTTTGGAAATAAAAATCCCAAATAGCCTGGCCCATTAAATCTTTCATACGGCCAAAGGTAGTTATTTTTTTTATAAAATTGCTTAGTTGGTAGATAATTAATATTTTTGTCATAAAATAATAAAATGACTTTTGAACAACCGCAAACACTTAGAAAAATAGCAGAAATCATAGGAGCGAGATTCATTGGAGATGAAAATTTCCCCGTATTTGGTACAAATGAAATCCATATGGTGAGAGAGGGAGATATCGTATTCGTTAATCACCCAAAATATTATGATAAAGCCCTTAATTCTAACGCTACAATAATACTGATAGACAAAGAAGTAGAGTGCCCTAAGGGAAAGGCGTTATTGGTTTCCGATGACCCATTTAGAGACTTTAATAAAATCAATACTTATTTCACGAAAATATCTAACTTTAAGGAAAATCTTGATGATGCTATTGTTGGTGAAGGGACTTTTATCCATCCGTCGGTAGTGATTGGTAATGGTGTGAGGATAGGAAAAAATTGCCATATTTTCCCAAATGTGGTAATTGGTGATAGAACGGAGATTGGCGATAATGTAGTCATTCAATCAGGAACCATCATAGGGGGTGATGCATTCTATTACAGAAAGCTCAACGGTAATTTTGATAGACTGATTTCTGTTGGTAATGTATTGATAGAGAATAATGTAGAGATAGGAAACCTTTGTACAATAGACCGAGGCGTAACGGCATCTACTATCATCGGCGAAGGGTCAATATTAGACAATCAAATACAAATAGGCCATGATACTGTCATTGGGAAAAGATGCTTGATAGCTTCCCAAACAGGGATTGCAGGATGTTGTATCATAGAAGATGAGGTAACGATGTGGGGGCAAGTAGGTGTAGCTTCGGGATTGAAAATAGAGAAAGGAACAATCCTCCTTGCACAAGTGGGGGTAAATAGAAATCTTGAAAAAGGAACTTATTTTGGACCTATCGCAGAAGATTTCAGAGGATATTTGAAAAAGGAAGTAAAATTGAGAAACTTGAAGTAAGAAAAATTCTCCATAAAATTAAGAAACCTAAAAATGACAATATCATTTTGATATTTAAATATATACAAAAAAAATTATAAAAAATGCTTTTAATTCAAAAAAAAAACTTAATTTTACGGCAAATAAAATTTACAAAAAAAATAGAAAAAATATGTCAGTATTAGTTAATAAGGATTCTAGAGTAATTGTTCAAGGATTTACAGGAAATGAGGGAACTTTCCATGCAACTCAAATGATTGAGTATGGAACAAATGTGGTAGGTGGAGTAACCCCAGGTAAGGGTGGCTCTGAGCATCTTGGTAAGCCAGTATTTAATACCGTAGCGGAAGCTGTAGAAAAAGCAGGTGCGAATGTATCTATTATTTTCGTACCACCAGCATTCGCAGCTGATGCAGTAATGGAAGCCGCAGAGGCAGGTATTAAAGTAATTGTGTGTATTACAGAAGGTATTCCAGTGGCAGATATGGTAAAAGTAAAAGCCTATATTGCAGATAAAGATTGCAGATTAATTGGGCCAAACTGCCCAGGTATTATCACATCAGAAGAAGCAAAAATTGGTATTATGCCAGGGTTTGTCTTCAAAAAAGGAAAGGTAGGTATCGTTTCTAAATCAGGAACACTTACTTACGAAGCAGCAGACCAAGTTGTAAGAGCAGGCTATGGTGTATCCACAGCTATCGGTATTGGTGGAGACCCAATCATTGGAACTACTACCAAGGAGGCTCTAGAATTATTCATTAACGACCCAGAGACTGAGGCTGTTGTAATGATTGGAGAGATTGGAGGTTCCTTAGAAGCTGAAGCTGCAAGATGGTACAAACAAAGCGGGTCTAAAAAACCGGTGGTAGGATTTATTGCTGGGCAAACAGCTCCAAAAGGTAGAACAATGGGACACGCAGGTGCTATTGTAGGTGGTGCAGAAGATACAGCTCAAGCCAAAATGGCCATTATGAGAGAAAATGGTATCAATGTAGTAGATTCTCCTGCGGAAATTGGTGCTATGGTAGCAAAAGTTTTAGGGTAAATTAAGTATAAAACTATCTATAAAATTTCCTTAGTATTTACAAATTTTGTGGATACTAAGGTTTTTCAGTTATATTTTAAAATGCATTTTTATGAAAAAAATAATATTGGGAGCAAGTTTATTGGTTTCAGTAATGTCTTTTGCTCAGATAGATATTCGTTTTTCCGAAACTCGTTTTGGAGTTTTGGTGGGTGGTAATTATTCAGGTGTGAGAAATGCCCATAACCCATCAGGAAAAAGAATAGGACTACAAGCGGGAGCAATGGCTCTAATCCCTGCTGATCACGATGATATGCTATATCTACAAACAGAAGTGAAATACCATCAAGCAGGAGAAACGGGCTATAACAAGGCCGAGGGAGGAAATAAAGAAACGAAATATTATAATGACTATATTTCCGTGCCAATTTATGTGAAGGGGTATTTCTCTGAGGCAGAATCTGAGTTTTTTGCATTAGGAGGGCCTTATTTTAATTTTTTGTTAAATCAAAAAGTAGAGAAACCATCACGAGATTATTACGCTATTGATAAGTATGGGAAAGCAAATTCCTTCAATTGGGGGATTGGTTTGGGGTTAGGTTTTAGTTATAGAAGACAATTAGAGCTTACCTTAAAATACGACTTGGGGTTGTCTGATACTTATCCTGATTTGAAAAATATGCCCAAAGAAGTAACGAAAAAAAAATCAGAACAAGCTATTAGCATTGGAGTGAGCTATATTTTTAAATAAAAAAGTTGTCTTTTTAAGACAACTTTTTTTTATTTATTCTCTTATCAAAGGCATTGTAGAGCATCTCAGCAATCCTCCCATTTTTGATATTTCGCGGTAGGGAATTTCTTCCACTTGTATACCCCATTTGTCACGGATATGATTATTCATCCTTGTAAAAGTTTTATCGGAAACCAACACTTCTGGAGAAATAGAGAATATATTAGGATTCATTTCAAACATTTCTTGTTGGGTTACTTGGAAGCAATTTTCTTCACCGAAAATATCTAATATCAGTTTGAAATCTTTTTCCTTTGCAAAACCATCTTTGTAGATGATGCATTTATCTCTTCCAATTGGATTGAAAGTGCAATCTAAATGAAGTACCCCATTGAATGGGTCTCTGTCGTTTTTTCGTAAATCAAACTCTAAAACTCGTTTGTTTGGGAAAAACTCGCGAAGCAATTCCACTGCTAATTGGTTGGTTCTTGCTGTTTTGTAATTTCTATAATCGGGACTAAAACACGCTCCCACGAAAATAAAATCATTCCATACTATAACATCTCCTCCTTCGATATGAGCGGTAGTAGGTAGATTGATGATGTTTTTCCAATTTACTTGTTCAAAAATTTTTGAATAAGCATCTTGCTCATCGGCTCTGTCTTCTATAATGTTAGAAATGAACATTTTATCTTCAACCACGAAGGCTACATCTCGAGCGAAAACTTGGTTGTAATCGTTTATAATTTCTGGTCTTAGGACTTCTACTCCGTATTTTTTTAGAGTATTTTCAAAAGAAGTCATTTCATAAGTTATATCTTCTTCATTGGGATAATTTCCTTGCTGTGTGGTATAGTAGGATTTAGCATCATAGGTTTCTTCCAATGTAGGATTTTTTCCCATAGATATTGGTTGTCCCAAAACGACCATTTTGAGTCTTCCAGTTTCGTTTTGAATATTTAGTTTCATAAGAATCGGATTAAGTTAAAACCTAATTTATGGTTTGTAGTACCGACTAATAGGTTATTGTACAAATATATAAAAATAAAATTAATTTAACCAAATATATTTTATAAAGAAAAAAGAGACTTAAAAAGTCTCTTTAGGATGTTTAAATCTTAGAATTTAGCAATATCATCTCTGTGAAAAGCATAATCAAACTTCAAGTGTTTGGCATCAGCATAGACTTTTTCTCGTGCTTCTTCGTAGGTATCTCCAATAGCTACGATATTTGCTACTCTACCTCCTGATGTTAATATTTTACTATCTTCTGTTCTTGCTCCAGCAAATAATACTTGACTATGTTCTATTTTGTCTAATCCAGAGATTTCTAGCCCTGTTTGTATGGTTCCAGGATATCCTCCTGAGCATACTACAAGGCATACTGCTTTTTTGTTTCGGAATTTTAGATTTATTTCTTTTCCTTCGAGGCAGTCTTCTATTACATCAAGTAGGTTGTTTTCTAATAATGGTAGGATAGATTGTGTCTCAGGGTCGCCGAGTCTCATATTATATTCTAATAGATAGGTTCCATCGGCAGTTACCATCAAACCAAAGAAAATAACACCTTGGAACTCCAATCCTTCCTCTTTTAACCCTTTTAGGGTAGGATTGAGGATATTTTTTTTGAAATCTTCAAAATGTTCTTGGGTAAATTCGGGGCTTGGGCATACATTTCCCATACCTCCTGTATTGAGTCCTGTATCTCCATTACCTACTTTTTTGTAATCTTTTGCTGGTAGGCAAGGGAAAAATTCTTTACCATTAGAAAAAGCAATTATAGACGCTTCAAAGCCGATGAGATAATCCTCTATTACAACTCTGATACCAGAATCACCGTGGATTCTATTAATCATAAAGGAATATAGAGTTTCTTTGGCGATATTTTTATTTTCGCAAATCACAACACCTTTTCCACCTGCTAATCCGCTTGCTTTTACTACGATAGGAAATGTTTTGGAGTCTAAATATTCTACAGCCTCTACATAGGAATCAAAGACTTTTGCGGTAGCAGTTTTTACATTATGGTCCTGCATAAATTTTTTAGAAAATGCCTTATTTCCTTCTAGTTGGGCGGCACGATATTTAGCACCAAAAATTTTCAGTCCCGCACCTTTGAACTCTTCTACGATACCATCTACAAGTGGAGCTTCGGGACCTACAATAGTTAGGTCTATGTGGTTGTCAAGAGCAAAATTTTTTAGTTCTTTGATACCATCAAAAGGGATATTTTTTCCCAAAGATTCGGTTGTGGCATTACCACTTGCAAAAAATAATTCTACTGGTCTGCTGTCAGAGACTAATTTCTGGGCGATTGCAGATTCTCTACCTCCATTTCCTACGATTAAAACTTTCATTTTTTTCTTTTAATTAAATTAATGACTACAAAAATAAGATTTTTTTAGATATAATATTTTAATTTAAATTTAAATTAAAAATTAAATACCGATTGTTTAAAATTTTCTAATATTATTTTTAGTTATAATGTTCCACTTCAATACCAGCTCCTTTCATTTCGCCTTTCATTGGTGGGTTAGTTTTTGTAATTTTCAGTTTAATATACGAAATATTAGAAAAATTCTGCTGTATGTGGTGGATGATTCTACCAGCTACTCTTTCTAATAAGAGAGAGGGAATAGCCATTTCTTGATGAATAATATCGTTAATATCTGCATAGGAAATAGTATCATTAATATCATCAGAAAGCATTGCTTTTGAGAAATCAGTGTGTATTTCTGCATCTATGAGGTAGTAAGTACCGATTTTTTGTTCCTCATAAAGCACTCCATGATGGGCATAAATTTTTATTTTCTCTAAAAATATTTTAGTCGTCATAGTTTGTGTATGTATATTATGACAAATATAATAATTTTTTAACATTAAGATAAAAAAATCCTTGATGAAAACACCAAGGATATTAAAATTTAATATATGTTATGATGAAAAATTTATTGATTATTTACCAAGTAATCTTTTTGCACAATCGGAAGCTGCTATTAGCCCTCCAGCCATCATTATCACATCTTTTAGTACCAATCTACCAGCCCCAGAAAGATAAGGGAAACCGAAGTTAGGAGTTGGCATATCTCCACCTAAGTTAGGTACATATACCTCAGGAGTTGTTATGAGGAAAGAAAGAGTTACGATAGACATCCCAAAAGTTAGTAACCCACCCCAAAAACCTATTTTTGGTGCCCAAATACCTAATAGAGTAAGTGTTCCGATAGTGAAAATCATAATTCCTAATCCATAGGAGAAAGGGTAAGTACCATTTTCTTTGTGCCACTCAATATTTTTGGCAACCATTTTTCCTTCTAAATTTTTGTGTAACTTATACTCAGGAACCTCTTTTCCTTTGTTTTGCTCACCAGTTACTCCCTCTGTATCAATAGCTTTTTTACCAGAATTATGATAGAAAAAACTCATAAAAGGGCTGTTTGTAACGAAAGGTACAATACCGTCAGCTTCATATTGGAATGCTTTAAGTCCTCCAATCCAAGCCATTACTATAAAGATAGCCACTCTTATGAAGTTGATAAAACCTCTTTGGCTACCAGCAACGAATTCTAATAATTGTCTCATAAAATTAATACTTTATTTTGTTGGTACAAAGTTAAGAAGATTTATCTATACCAAAAATGGATTAATACGGAAAAAAGATGGATATTTTTGCCAATATACCAATTTTACGATTTCTCTTGGAGTTCCAGCCAGCGAAGTTCTATTATTTCTATCTTTTCGGAGAGAGTTTTTAGTTCGGTGGATAGGATGGATATCTTGCTGTAATCAGTCTCATTGTTAAGAAGTTGAAGTATTTCATCTCGTTTTTCTTCCAATATTGGTAGGTCTTTTTCTATTTGCTCTAGTTCTCGTTGCTCTTTATAGCTTAGCTTCTTTTGTTTTGTTTCGTGTCTATTTGTTGGTTTATTTTCGGCTTTTTTATTTTGTTCTTGGCTATTTTTGGCTTCTTGTATTTGGCTTCTATATTCAGAAAAATTTCCTGTGAAATTTCGTATTCTTCCTTCATTTTCAAAAGCCAAAACTCTATCAATAATTCTATCCATAAAGTATCTATCATGAGAAACAATAATGAGACATCCTTGAAAATTGAGTAAGAAATTTTCTAAAACGGATAATGTAGGTAAGTCTAAATCGTTAGTAGGTTCATCAAAAATTAAGAAATTAGGGTTTTCATATAGCATTTTGATGAGGTTCAGACGGCGTTTTTCTCCCCCTGAAAGTTTAGCAATCGGTGAGTATTGTATTTGTTCGTCAAAGAGAAATAGTTTCAAAAATTGGGATGCTGATAGGATTTTTCCATTTGCTAATGGAAAGTTTTCTGAAATTTCTTTAATGAAGTCTATTACTCTTATTTCGGATAGACTTTGGTCATTTTCAAATAGACCTTTTTGGGAAAAATATCCGAATTTGATGGTTTCTCCAACTTCTATTTCGCCAGAATCTTTCGGTTCAAGTCCTTGGACGATGTTTAATAAAGTTGATTTACCAACACCATTTTTTCCAACGATACCGATTTTTTCACCTCTTTGAAATTGATAAGAGAAGTCTTTTAGTAAGATTTTATCTCCAAATCTTTTATTTATATTTTTTAGTTCCAAAATCTTTTTGCCTAATCGTTTCATTTCAAAATCCAGTTCAAGATTTTGTTTTTTAGTATTCGTTTTAGCAATTTTTTCAGTTTCGTAGAATGCATCTATACGACTCTTGGATTTTGTGGTCCTTGCCTTGGGTTGGCGTCTTATCCAATCTAATTCCTTACGGTATAGGTTGTTAGCTTTATCGATTGTTGCGTTTAGATTTTCTTCACGGATTATTTTATTTTCTATATAAGTGGCATAACTCCCGTGATGGGTATAGAGAGTTTGATCCTCCATTTCCCAAATAATTTGGCAGACGGAATCGAGAAAATATCTATCGTGAGTAATGAGTAGGAGGGTTATGTTGGCTTTGGATAGATAGTTTTCCAACCACTCCACCATTTCAATATCAAGGTGGTTGGTAGGCTCATCCATTATTAGTAGAGTGTGTTTGTGTTCCGCACGAGTTTCGGTAAGGAGTTTTGCTAAGGCCACCCGCTTGATTTGTCCCCCAGATAAATTTTTCATTTTGAGGGATAAATCATTGATTTTTAATTGGGAAAGGATTTGTTTCATTTCGTTTTCTAAATCCCATATTTTTAGAGTTTCCATTTCAGTGATAGCCTTTTCCATCTCGGCAGGATTTTGCGAAATGATAGCTTGATGGTAGTTTTTCAGAGCTATGATAGGAGGAGTATCGAGGCTCATCATAAACTGCTCGATGGTAATTTCTGGGTCAAAATATATTTCTTGATCAAAGAGAACGATTTGTATTTCTTTGTTAATGCTAATACTTCCAGAATCAGGAACTTCTTTACCCATTAATATTTTTAGTAGAGTAGATTTTCCACTTCCATTTTTGGCTACGATGGCAATTTTATCTCCCTCGTTAATGTGAAAAGTAATGTCCTTAAAGAGTGTTTTTATTCCGTATGATTTGGTGAGATTTTCTACCGAAATATAGTTCATTGTTAATCAATCAATTTTAGACTGCAAAAATATAAAATTATGTATAATTAAGTAATTTTATACTTTTAATGGATATTCGTAATGAGAATATGAGTTATTTACTCTGCAACCACTTCATAATCAATATCTATATATCCACTAAAAAAGAATTAGAGTTTTATATATTGGCTTAATAGACTTTTTAGTAAAGCAATTTGCTCATCTTTGGATTGGAGAAGTTTTTCGTAGATTTCTTTGTTGTCTTGGTAGTTTTCTACATTTCCAAAAGCATTAGCAGTTCCTGTATTATTTTGATTAAAAATAGTTTGTTTATTAAGTTCCAAAATATCCGCAACATCAGTTTCTAATAGTTTTGCAATGGTGAAAAGTCTTTCTACACTTATTTTGGTAGAATTACTTTCTAATTTGGCATAAGAGGCTTGGGTAAGTTCCATTTCATTTGCCATGTATTCTTGGCTATAACCTTTTAGTTCTCTAAACTTTCTAATATTCTTTCCGATGATATCATTATTCATAATAAGAATTATTTATTCGCAAAGATAATAAATTATTCTTAAAAGTGATTGTTTTGATTATATAAATATCGCTTACTTTGCAAAAAAATAAAAGAATATGTTTATAGAGTATTTGAGTAAGGAAGAAAAAGAGGTTTTCTTTTCTTTAGCATTGGAATTAGTAAGTGTAGATGATAAATTTTCGCAAGATGAGAAAGAGAAAATTAAAGTTTTGTCTTTAAACACATTAGGACAAGATGGGTATGATGCGGAGAATTTATGTAATGATTTGTCTAAACTTGATACCTTTTCAAAGAAGAAAATTGTATTAACAGAATTAATACAGCTTTGTTATGTAGATGGGGTATATTGTGAAAGTGAGAAAGTTTTTATCCATAATCTTGCGGAGAGATTGGGAGTAGATGAACCTACCCTATTAGAAATTGAGAATTGGGTGTCAGGTTTTGTAAATCAAATGAATAAAGGAATAAAGTTAATTAATAAATAAAATTTTAGGATATGATTGAAAATAATAAATCAACGAGTGGAAATACATCAGCAAATGATCTAATGAATGTAGTATCGTCTATAGGAGGTTTAGTTGGCGCAGTTGTTGGAGGTGTGATAGCATTGGTAAAAAGTAGTAGTGGTAAAAAATAGAAACTCTAAAAATCTGGTGATTTTCACCAGATTTTTTTGTATTTAATAGTTGAGTTAAGAGTATATTTTTTATGTTTTGGTTTATTATGTTTTCCAAAAATTCCTTTGGATAGATATCCACAGTCAAAGGATACCAAAGGAAGAAATATGGTCATTCCTAAAAATGTAGATGATGATTTGCTCTATAAAATTAAAAATATAAATGTTGAAATCGGTTATGAAGTGCAGATTTTCTTGCTTAATCAATTTGAAGACCATCAATGCTTTTTTTCTCTTCACAAATCAAATTGCAGTGGTTTGAGTAATAAAAATACACTTTTTAAATATTCTTTAAAGAGTGTTTAAATTTTGTTATATTAAACTTATTTCTTCGAACCAAAAATAGGATTCTGTAGTTGAAATATTTTTCACATTTGGTTTTATGTCGATTATGTTATCATAAAAATATTTGTAGTAATAAAAAATATCTATAATAATAAAAAATCTTATCTTTGCCTTATGGCTATTAATGAAAATATAAACAATAATAACGATAGGGTAAATGAGTACAAACCTCTATTGCGAGTAGGAGTAGTGGGGAGTGGTAGTTTTGGTACAGCCATCATTAAGATGCTGGTAGAGAATTCGGAATCAGTATATTGGTGTGTGAGAAATGAGTTTGTAAAAGGCTCAATAGAACAACGAGGTCATAACCCAAACTATCTAACGGCAATTAATTTTAACCCAGAAAAATTATGCCTCACGACAGATATTAATGAGTTGGTATCGGCTTGCGATGTGGTTATTTTGGCTACGCCGTCTATTTATTTAGGTCGTACATTAGAGAATATGACTTGTGATTATTCTGGGAAAATATTCATTTCTGCAATCAAAGGAATCGTCCCTGAGGGGGATGATATAGTGGCTCATTATATCCGTAATCGTTTTGGAATAGGTTTTCGTAATCAAGGAGTGATAGCAGGGCCTTGCCATGCGGAAGAAGTAGCTATGGAACGATTATCTTACCTTACGATAGCCACGGCCGAGGAGGAGATTTGTGAGCAGTTATCTCAGTTGTTTTCCTCTCACTTTATTAAGGTGAGTTGCAGTCGTGATATTTTGGGAAATGAGTATAGTGCCATTTTGAAGAATATTTATGCCATTGGAGCTGGGATAGCAAGTGGCTTGGGCTATGGGGATAATTTTACGGCTGTTTTTGTAAGTAATGCCATTCGTGAGATGAAACATTTTTTGGATAATATCTACGAAGCGCCACGAGATGTCAATGAAAGTGCCTATTTGGGTGACTTGCTGGTTACAGCGTATTCTCTTTTTTCAAGGAACCGAAATCTTGGTAACTTGATAGGCAAAGGATATACGGTGAAATCGGCTATCCAATCTATGAATATGATTGCCGAGGGATATTATGCTACGAAATCTATCTACGAAACATCTAAGGAAAAAGGGATGAAAACACCGATTATTGATGCTATTTATGAAATATTGTATGAAGAAGGTAATGCTGAAAAAATTTACAAAGAATTAACAAAGAAGTTGAATTAAAGACAAATGAAGAGAGTAATTTTTCCATTTCTTGTTCTTGTTGTTGTTGGAACATTTTTTGCAGATGCCCAAAATGTTGATATACCGAAATCAAATCGATGGAGCTACGGAGGTGGAGCTGGTCTAAGTATTTCGGGAGGATATTACGGAACAAATGTGAGTGTATATCCACGCGTAGGGTATCTCGTGAGTGATGATTTAGAGACGGGGTTATCCAGCGACTTTTCTTGGACTACATCTAAATATCATACAAGTATAATGATTGGAGTAGGCCCTTATGCTAATTATTATATAAATAGAACTATCTATATTTCTGGGAGATATTCTCATTATTTCTATCATCAGAAGAATAAAATTAATGACAACAAATATGCTGGGAATGAGCCTGCTCTTTATTTAGGAGGTGGGTATATCCAGCGAGTGGGAAATTCTGCCTATATGCAGTTTGGAGCCTACTATAATGTGCTATATAAAGAAGAATCATCCGTATTGGGGAGTGGATTCTATCCAAGTATAGGAATCGTTTTCGGACTCTAATCCATTAAGACCTTTGTAATTCTTTGCAAAAGTTTTTTATTTCAAGTTATATGATATTTCCCATTATTAAAATGATGTGATTTTAGAAAAAAATCATTAAATTTGCCCTAATTTTAATATTATGGTATTATCAATGACAGGCTTCGGACGAAGCGAAGGAGTTTTTGAGAAAAAGAAAATCAGCGTAGAGATAAAATCCCTTAATTCTAAATCCTTTGATTTGAGTATTAGATTACCATTAAGATATAAGGAAAAGGAATTTGATATTCGTAAAATATTGAATGATAATATTATACGTGGTAAGGTGGATTGCTTTATTAATTTTGAACTATTGGATAATAGTACCGAAGTTAAGGTTAATAAACCACTCATTATGGCATATATGGATACTTTAAAAGAATGTGCTGGTGATGGGCCTGATTTTGAATATCTTAAAATGGCAGTGAGAATGCCCGAAGCAATTTCGTCTAAACCCGAAGAATTACAAGAAGAAGAATGGGAATTTCTACTACAAGTTATAAAAGAGGCGACTGATAAGTTCGTGAAATTTAGACAAGTAGAGGGGGAGATTTTAGAGAAAGATTTACTAAAATCATTGAAAAATATTAAAGAAAATTCCCAAAAAATTATTCCCTTTGAGGAAATTCGCTTGAAGAATATCAAAGAAAAATACCAACGAACCCTTTCCGAATTTGACAATATTGACGAGACTAGATTTTATCAAGAAATGGCCTACTATACCGAAAAATTAGATATCTCGGAAGAAAAGGTAAGATTGGCTCAGCATCTTAATTATTTTCAAGAAGTCCTTCAAAATGAGGAGTTTGTAGGGAAGAAATTAGGTTTTATAGCACAGGAAATAGGTAGAGAAATTAATACCTTAGGTTCGAAGGCCAACCAGTCTGATATTCAGAAATTGGTGGTTGTAATGAAAGATGATTTGGAGAAGATAAAGGAACAATCATTAAATATCTTATAATTTTTTTGACCTTAAAAAATGAAAAAAGTTATTATATTTTCGGCACCCTCAGGTAGTGGTAAAACGACCTTGGTGAAATATGTTTTGGAGAAATTTCCAAAATTAGAATTTTCAATCTCTTGTACAACACGACAGCCGAGAGGGCAAGAGGAGAATGCTAAAGATTATTATTTCATCACTCCTGATGAGTTTAGGCAAAAGATTGATAATGATGATTTTGTGGAGTTCGAGGAGGTCTATACAGATAAATTTTATGGTACATTAAAGCAGGAAATAGATAGAATATGGAGTAGTGGTAATGTTGTGATTTTTGATGTAGATGTAAAGGGTGGAATCGCATTGAAGAAGTATTTCAAGGAGCAGGCGTTGTCTATATTTATTATGCCTCCGTCCGTTGAGGAGTTGGAAAAACGCCTTTTCGGAAGGGCTACTGATGATGAAGATACCATTAAAATCCGTGTGGAAAAAGCGGAGGAGGAGTTGGCTCATAAACATTTATTTGATACTATCGTTGTGAATGATGATTTGGAAGATGCAAAGTTGAAAATCAGTAGTTTGGTTAATGATTTTATTTCATAAATGAGATTTTTGATTGTTATCCCATGTCATAATGAAGAGCAAAATTTGAGGTTTTGTCTGCAATCCTTGGCCTATCAAGAGCATCAAGATTTTCAGATTGTGTTAGTAAATGATGGTTCTACGGATAGAACTAGACAGGAGATTGAAGATTTTTTACAAACCTCTTCGATACAGTCGAAAATCAAGGTTTTGCATTTGGAATTGTCCGAACATTCTCCAGGTTCTAAGGTGGTAAATACCTTTAACAAAGGGTTGTACAGTGTTGAATTACGAGATTTTGATATTATTTGTAAATTTGATGCAGATATTATATTTCCTGAAAATTACCTTTCGTTGGTGAATGATATTTATATAAAAAATCCCAAAATAGGTATGGCTTCGGGGTTAGTTAAAATTACAAAGATACCTTTTGTCCCTACTAAGGCATATGATTTTTCTCAGAATGAAGATTGGATTTTCGAGAATATTTCATCTAAAAATCACATACGGGGACCAATAAAATCCTATCGAAAGGAGTGTTTTTTGCAGATGAATGGGTTGAGGGCGATACTTGGTTGGGATAATATAGATGTCCTTTTAGCAAGGAAAAATGGTTGGCAGATTTATACTATTAAAGAGTTGTGGGTGAAACATTTAAGGCCTACGGCGTATCAGTATAAGAATCAAAAAGCAAAGAAATTAGGTGAATATTTTTATAATATTGGGTTGGATTTTCCATTGATGCTAATGGCAAGTTTGAAGGTTTTTAGCAGAAATAAGTCTATTTCGGAGTTTTTGACCATAGTAAAAACTTATTTTCGTCAAAATCACGAAATACCATTGAATAAGCAAGAAATTAATTTCATTCGTAAGTATAGACGAGGCGAGATTTTAGGTAAAGTTAAACATGTTTTTTTGAAAAATAAGTAGTAAATTACTTTTATAGATAAATTTTTATTACCAAATCATATTGAAGAATAAAGAATTATGGATAGACGATATATGGATTATTTAGAACATTTAGAAGCTGAGAGTATTTATATAATGAGGGAGGTGGCCGCTCAGTTTGAGCGACCTGCACTTTTGTTCAGTGGTGGTAAAGATTCCATTACTCTTGTACATTTGGCGATGAAAGCATTTGCTCCGATGAAGATACCATTTCCATTAGTACATATTGATACAGGGCATAATTTTCCTGAAGCTCTTAATTTTCGCGATGAGTTAGCACAGAAAATAGGTGCAGAACTTATTGTGAGAAAGGTGGAAGATACTATAAAGGCAAAGGGACTAACGGAACCAAAAGGGAAATTTGCTAGTAGGAATTGGTTACAGACACATACTTTATTGGATACAATTGAAGAATTTCAGTTTGACGCTTGTATCGGTGGAGCTAGACGCGACGAAGAAAAAGCCCGAGCAAAGGAGCGTTTTTTTTCCGTTCGTGATGAGTTTGGGCAATGGGATCCGAAATTACAACGCCCAGAACTTTGGAATATTTATAATGGAAAAATCCATAAAGGGGAAAATGTAAGAGTTTTCCCAATAAGCAATTGGACGGAATTAGATGTTTGGAATTATATCCGAAAGGAGAATATTGCTCTCCCATCTATTTATTTCGCCCACGATAGAGAGGTTTTGGACTATCAAGGTCAGCTTATTGCTGTTTCCGATTTTATCCAAATTGATGATACAGACGAAATTATTACCAAAAAAGTGAGATACAGAACAGTGGGAGATATGACCTGCACGGCAGCGGTAGAGAGCTCAGCAGATACATTGGATCAAGTAATTAACGAAATTACGGCTTCTAGAATTTCTGAAAGGGGAGAGACTCGTATAGATGATCGTGTAACCGAAGCCGCAATGGAAGATAGAAAAAAAAGTGGGTATTTTTAAGATTACATTTGGAAATTTATATCAAGAAAAAGATGGGGATATGTATTTTAAGTTAAATATGCAATTACGATTTTAAGAATAAAGAAAGAATGGATATATTAAGATTTTTGACGGCAGGAAGTGTAGATGATGGAAAAAGTACTCTCATCGGTAGACTTTTGTATGATAGTAAAAGTATTTTGGCAGACCAGTTGGAGGCTTTGGAAAAACAATCCAAAAATAAAAATGCCAATGGGGTAGATTTGGCAATACTTACAGATGGACTTCGTGCCGAGAGAGAGCAGGGGATAACTATTGATATTGCCTATCGCTATTTTGCCACTCCAAAAAGAAAATTTATCATTGCTGATGCACCAGGACATATTCAATATACTCGAAATATGATTACGGGAGCATCCAACTCTCAGTTGATAATTATCCTCATTGATGCTCGGCAAGGAGTGATAGAACAGACCAAGAGACATTCTATTATTGCCTCTCTCCTCAAAATGAAAAATATCGTAGTGGCAGTGAATAAAATGGATTTGGTAGATTATTCCGAAGATGTTTTCAATAAAATTAAGGCTGATTATCACCAAGTAGCCGAAACTTTGGGGTTGGAAAATGTTGATTATTTTCCAATATCAGCATTTTATGGAGATAATATAGTAGAAAAATCCCAAAATATGCCTTGGTATAATGGGCAAACCCTCTTGAATTTCTTAGAAAATGTGGAGGTGTCAGATTTTACTGACTATGAAAATGCTCGTTTTCAGGTGCAGTATGTGATTCGTCCGCAGACCGACGAATTACACGATTATAGAGGTTATGCAGGGCAAATAATGTCTGGAACTTATAAAAAAGGAGACAAAATAACTATTTTTCCACAAAATATAGAGACAATAATATCTAAGGTAGAAACAGCTGGTAATGAGGTGGATGAGGTATTTGCTCTTCAACCTGCTGTGATTCATATTGAAGATGATATTGATATTTCTCGCGGTGATTTCTTCGTGAAAACGGATAATCAGCCACAAGTAGAAAACGAAATAGAGGCCCTTGTATGTTGGATGGACAAACGAGAACTTCACGAGGGAAATAAATATTTCCTACAACAACGAAGTAAAATTGTAAGGGCAATAATAAAAGAAATAGAATATAAAATTGATGTGAATACTCTAGAAAAAATCTCTGTAAATGAGGGAGTAAAACTCAATGAAGTAGTGAAGATTCGCTTAAAAACAGCATCACCATTGGTATTTGATACTTTTGAAAAAAATAAATCAACAGGTAGTTTTATATTGATAGATGAAACAAGTAATTCCACTGTAGGTGCTTGTATGATTGTAGAATAATCAATTTTCGTAAAAAAACTTCTCTAATCAGAGAAGTTTTTTTATTACAAAATTCTGTTCGATTTAATGACTCTTCGTTCTTTTTTATCTGTATCTTTATGGATTTTTTTTGTACCCTCGTACATTTCAAATTGGAAGAAACGGGTCTCTAATTTACCATTAAATAGTTTGATTTTTCGCGAAGGTCGTAGGCCAATTTTCTTTCCTGCCTCCAAATCCGATGTAATGAACCACGCCAAAGTATTTGGATAGTGATTTTTAAAGGTATCCCCAATTTTTTTGTAAAATTGTTCCTCGTGAATACTAATTCTTTCATTATAAGGAGGATTAAAAACAATTAAAAGAGGAAATAAATCTTTCTTACTATCAAAAAAATCTTGTTTCCTAATCTCTATTAAGTCCTCCATGTCGGCTCCAGCGATATTTTCTTTTGCAAGTATAAGCATTTTATAATCAATGTCATACCCGATAATTTTCCCTGTGAATTCTTTGATTCTATTAAGTCTAAATTCCTTAATTTTTTCAAATAAGTTAGCATCATAGTTTTTCCAATTTTGGAAGGCGAATTTTTTACGGAAAATCTGTGCTGGGAGTTCCATAGCCATCATTCCAGCCTCTATTAGGATTGTACCCGAGCCACACATTGGGTCTAAGAAATTTCCTTTGCCATCCCATCCTGCAATATGTAAAAGTCCCGCAGCAAGTACCTCATTGATAGGAGCCTCTCCTTGTTCTCTTCGATAGCCTCGTTTGTATAGCGGTTCTCCAGAGGAATCTAGTGATATAGTAACTAAATCAACATCAATATGGAGACTAAATTTTATATCAGGATTTTTTGTGTTAATATTTGGTCGCTTTTTATATTTTTTATTGAAAAAATCCACTATGGCGTCTTTCATTTTTAAGGTAATGAATTGAGAATGAGTGAACTTTTCAGAGTGAATCGTGGCGTCAATAGCAAAAGTTTGGTTTAGGTTAAGATATTCGTCCCAAGGGAAATTTACTAATTTTTTGTAGAATTTATCATTATTAAATGCTTTAAATTCGTATATGGGGACCAAAATTTTGAGTGCTAAGCGAGATGCATAGTTTATTTTGTAGAGGAATCCGAGGTCGCCGATACATGTTACCGCTCTGTTTTTTGTTTCTACATTTCTGCCACCTAATTTTTTTATTTCGTCGGCCAAAGCATTTTCTAGTCCAAAGAAAGTTTTTATTTGTATATGTAGATTTTCTGTATCCATTTTATGAGTTTTGATATTTGCAAAGATAGATAAATTTTTATAGATGTATGGGAAATGATTATATTTGTGGGTCAAAATATAAAATATGCCTAATATCATTATAAAAGAAGTAAGAACGAATAAGGATTTGATGGATTTTGTAAAATTTCCTATGAAGTTGTATAAGAATAATCCATATTTCGTACCTCCATTGATAAATGATGAAAAAAATATTTGGAATGCAAACGAAAATCCTGCGCTACAATATTCGGAAGCTAAGCAGTTTTTAGCATTGAAAAATAACGAAGTAGTAGGTCGTGTTGCCGTGATGATTAATCACAAAGAAGCAAGGGAATTGGGTATTTCAAAGGTTCGTTTTGGATGGTTGGATTTTATTGATGATGAGGTTGTTTCCAAAGCATTGATAGATGTTGTAATAGATTATGCTAGGGCCAAAAATATACATAAAATAGAGGGACCTATGGGATTTACAAATCTTGATAAGGCAGGAATGCTAACGATGGGTTTTGACCAATTGGCTACAATGATTGGTATTTATAATGCAGAATACTATCCTATCCATATGGAAAAATTAGGGGTTAAAAAAGAGAAAGAATGGGTGGAATTTGAAATTGTTTTTCCCGAAAAATTGGATGAAAAGATTGTGAAATTTAATAAAATCATTTCGGAGAAATATCATCTCAATGTTGTGAAATTTAAGAATAAGAAGGAAATTTTACCGTATGTAGAACCTATGTTTCGGTTACTTGATGAGACCTACAAGACACTTTCTACCTATACCCCCATCACAGCCGAGCAGATAAAAACTTACAAGGAAAAATATTTCTCATTCATAGATAAAGATTATATTATTTGTATCGAAAACGAACAAAAGGAATTGATTTCGTTCGCTATTACAATGCCGTCGTATTCTAAGGCTTTGCAGAAGGCAAATGGTAAAATTTTTCCTTTTGGTTGGTGGCATCTTTTGCAGGCAGGCAAACATAATGATAGAGCTAATTTTTATTTGATAGGGATACATCCAGAATATCAGAGAAGAGGTGTAACTTCCATTATTTTCAAGGAAATATATGATGTTTTTAAGAAGAAAGGGGTGAGGATTTTGGAGACTAATCCTGAGCTTGAGGAGAATAAATCTATACAATTGCTATGGAAAGATTATAATCCTCGAAATCATAAGAGAAGACGGACATATTCCTTTCAATGGTAATATATTAAATATAAAATAGATATATTTTTTCTTATAAATTTATCTTTCTTATTTAAAATGTTTATAAATTAATGTATAGTTTGGTATTTTTCTTATCTGTCAATATATAATTAATTAAATTTGCAAACAAAATAAAATATTATGAATTTAGTAGAGAATTTGAATCTACCAATCAACTATTTACCGATACTTATCCAAGCTGTTGTAGCGTTAGGATTTGTTGCAGTGTCATTACTAGGTGCTCATTTTTTGGGGCCTCGCCAGAAGAAAACGACTACGATGAAGAATCAAAGTTTTGAGTGCGGAGTAAAAGTGGAGGGGAATGCGAGAACACCATTTTCGGTAAAGTATTTTCTTACGGCAATTTTGTTCGTCCTTTTTGATATAGAAATTGTATTTTTTTATCCTTATGCAGTTAATTTCCGAGAGTTTGGTATAGAGGGCTTTGTAGCTGTTCTTACTTTTGTGGCAATTTTCTTCGTGGGATTTTTTTATGTTTTGAAGAGAGGGGCATTGGATTGGAATAAATAGAGGAATATTCTCTATATTTTTGAGATGATTATTTAAAGATAAAGATTTAAAAAAGATATATGTCAGATAATAAGAAACCAATAATATTACCAGAAGGGCCAGAAGGATTCGAGGGAGAAGGCTTTTTTGCTACCAAATTGAGTAGTGTGATTGGTATGGCGAGAAAGTATTCGCTTTGGCCGTTGCCGTTTGCTACTTCTTGTTGTGGTATTGAGTTTATGGCTACACTTAACCCTACTTACGATGCATCTCGTTTTGGTATGGAGAGAAACTCTTTTTCGCCAAGACAAGCAGATATGCTGATGGTTTGTGGGACCATTTCCAAAAAATTAGGTCCTGTATTGAAGCAAGTATATACCCAAATGGCAGAGCCGAAATGGGTAGTAGCTGTTGGTGCGTGTGCATGTAGCGGTGGTATTTTTGATTCTTATTCTGTTTTGCAGGGGATAGATAAAATTATTCCGGTAGATGTATATGTGCCAGGATGTCCTCCTCGTCCAGAGCAAATTATAGAAGGAGTATTACAGGTTCAGGCATTGGCTGAGAGTGAAAGCATCAGAAGAAGAGACTTACCAGAATATCAAAAATTATTGGAATCTTACGGAATTAATTAATGATATATTTTTAGTTGATTCTTAAAATTTAATGAAAGAAATGAATAGCGAATATATTTTAGAAGCGATAGATAGAGAATTTCCAGAAGCTATTTTAGATGCCTCGGAAACACACGGAATGCTCACTATTGAAATTAAAAAAGATGAAATCAAGAAAGTAATACATTTTCTAAAAGTATCATCACTTAATTTTCATTTCCTAACAGATGTTTGTGGTATTCATTATCCTGAAAATAAAGAAAAAGAACTTGGCGTAATCTATCATTTGCACAATATGGTGGAAAATGTTAGAATAAGATTAAAAACCTTTATGCCGAGGGAAGGTGCCGAAGTGGAGAGCTTAGTAGATTTATTTGCAGGTGCCAATTGGATGGAACGAGAGACTTACGATTTCTTTGGAATAAAATTCACGGGACATCCTGATTTAAGAGTGATTCTCAATATGCCAGATTTAGGATATCATCCTCTATTGAAAGAATATAGATTGGAGGACGGAACAAGAACGGACAAGAACGATTTAATGTTCGGTAGATAAAAATTTGGAATAAAATTGAGTATAATAAAGATTTTTTTTAATCTTAAACCCTCAAATCTAATTTTATGAAAGATAACGAATTATCAAATATATTAAGCCACGCAAATGTACAGGAGCAGATTGATGGACAGTTATATACTCTCAATCTTGGACCTACTCACCCAGCTACTCACGGGATTTTTCAGAATGTTCTTACAATGGATGGAGAAAGGATTCTCCACTCCGAGCAGACTGTAGGGTACATTCACCGAGCTTTTGAAAAAATTTCAGAGAGAAGAACTCTAACACAAATAACGACGCTTACAGATAGATTGAATTATTGTTCGGCACCGATTAATAATTTTGGTTGGCATATGACAGCTGAAAAATTATTGGGTATTGAGGTTCCTAAACGAGTTGATTATTTGAGAGTTATCCTTATGGAATTGGCTCGTATTGGAGATCATTTGATTTGTAATGGTGTGACAGGGATGGACTCAGGGGCTATCACTGGACTTACATATATGTTCCAAGATAGAGAGCGTATCTATAATATGTACGAGCAAATTTGTGGAGCAAGAATGACAACCAATATGGGGCGTATAGGTGGTTTTGAGAGAGATATAAATGATAAATTCCGAGAATATTTGGAGGAATTTATTAAAAATTTTCCGAAAAGATATGGAGAATTCTGTTCTCTATTAGAGAGAAACAGAATCTTTATGGATAGAACAATAGATGTTGGAAAAATCTCTGCTGAAAGAGCGCTGAGCTACGGATTCACAGGACCTAATCTTCGTGCCACAGGAGTGGATTATGATGTCCGTGTAGCAAGTCCATATTCTTCATACGAAGATTTTGATTTTATTATACCAGTGGGGACTTCGGGGGATACCTATGATAGATTTATGGTTCGTCAGCAAGAAGTCTGGGAGTCCTTGAAAATTATAGAACAAGCCTATAAAAACCTTCCTGATGGAGATTTCCACGCTGATGCTCCAGAGTTCTATTTACCAAATAAAGCGGATGTTTATAGCAAAATGGAGTCTCTTATTTGGCATTTCAAAATCGTGATGGGAGAAACTAATATCCCTGTGGGAGAAGTATATAACTGCGTAGAAGGGGGTAATGGAGAACTTGGGTTTTACTTAGTGAGCGATGGAGGAAGAAGTCCTTATAGACTGCATTTCAGAAGACCATGTTTTATCTATTATCAGGCCTATCCAGAGATGATCACAGGCTCTGTTATTTCTGATGCTATTGTTACGATGTGTTCAATGAATATTATTGCAGGAGAACTTGACGCTTAATTTTTAAAGAAAAAGATTGAATCTTTGATAAAATAAATTCTAATTCAATAGATGATTAAAATCTATTGTTTAAATTAAAAAAAGATGAGTGAAACGACCATAACTTTCAAACCTGAAGTCTTAGATAAGGTAAATAAAATTATAGCAAGATATCCTGAGGGGCGCCAAAAATCAGCATTAATACCAATTTTGCATATTGCTCAAAAGGAATTTGGTGGCTGGCTTGATGTCCCAGTGATGGATTATATTGCAAAGCTATTGTCCATCCGAAATATAGAGGTTTATGAAGTGGCAACTTTCTATACAATGTTCAATATGAAGCCTGTAGGGAAATATGTACTTGAAGTATGTAGAACAGGACCTTGTATGACTAGAGGTAGCGAAAAAATATTAGACCATATTCGTAAAAAATTGAATATAAAAGATGGAGAGACTACGGAAGATGGACTTTTTACCCTAAAACCTGCTGAATGTCTCGGAGCTTGTGGGTATGCTCCAATGATGCAATTAGGGAAATTTTACCATGAAAATCTTACCATTGAAAAAGTAGATGAAATCCTTGACTTATGCAGAGAAGGTGCAATAGATTTAGGATAATTTATATTATAGAGATGAGATTATATTCATCTTAATGACGAACGTTATTGAATATTAAATAATTTAATGTAGATTATATAAAATAATTTACGAAACGAATAAAAAGATAATGAGTAAAAAACTTTTACTTAAAGATGCTCACATAGAAGGTATCCGATATTTTGATGTTTATAGAAAACAAGGAGGCTACCAAGCAGCAGAAAAGGCTCTACAAATGACTCCCGAACAAGTCTTAGAAGAGGTGAAAGCTTCTGGACTTCGTGGACGTGGTGGAGCAGGGTTCCCTACGGGAATGAAATGGTCTTTCTTAGCAAAACCAGAAGGTATTCCAAGACACCTTATCGTCAATGCTGACGAATCCGAGCCTGGAACTTTTAAAGATAGATATTTAATGGAATATATCCCTCATATCTTGATAGAAGGGATTATTATAGCCTCATATTGTTTAGGTTCAAATACTTCTTTTATCTATATTAGAGGAGAATATTCTTGGATACCTGATATTTTGGAACACGCAATTGAAGAGGCTAAAAAAAATGGATTCTTAGGAAAAAATATCTTAGGAACAGGTTTTGACTTGGAAATTTATGTACAAAGAGGTGCTGGTGCCTATGTATGTGGTGAAGAAACAGCCTTAATAGAGTCTCTTGAAGGAAAAAGAGGAAATCCAAGATTAAAACCACCATTCCCAGCAGTGAAGGGACTTTGGGAAAGACCTACCGTGGTGAATAATGTAGAATCTATCTCTGCCGTAGTGCCTATTATCAATATGACAGGTGCTGAATATGCGAAAATTGGAGTTGGGCGTTCTACGGGAACGAAATTGATTTCGGCTTGTGGAAATATCAATAAACCAGGTGTTTATGAAATTGATATGACCATCACGGTAGAAGAATTTATTTACTCTGATGAGTATTGTGGTGGCATTCCTAATGGAAAAAGATTAAAGGCTTGTATTCCAGGAGGAAGTTCTGTGCCAATCTTACCTGCCAACTTATTATTGAAAACAATCAATGGAGAACCGAGATATATGAATTACGAATCCCTATCAGATGGAGGTTTTGCTACAGGAACTATGATGGGGTCGGGAGGATTTATCGTATTAGATGAGGACCAATCTATTGTAGAACATACAATGACCTTGGCAAGGTTTTATAATCACGAAAGTTGTGGGCAATGTACTCCGTGCCGTGAAGGAACTGGCTGGATGTATAGAATCTTGAAAAAAATTGTGAATGGACAAGGAACAATGCAAGACATTGATTTACTTTGGGATATACAACGAAAAATAGAAGGTAATACAATTTGCCCGCTCGGAGATGCAGCTGCTTGGCCTGTGGCAGCAGCAATTAGACATTTCAGAGATGAGTTTGAGTATTATGTTCAAAATCCTGAATTGGCAAAAACAACACCTTTTGGGTTGAGACACTATGCAGACCCAATCCCAGTACCAGAATCTAAAAATTAAATATCAAATTATAAAATTATAATAAAATGAAAAAGTTATATATCAGTGTATTGGCATTCGTTTTAGGAGTTAGTACAATTTCAGCACAAGAAGAAATTTGTCATCATCACGCAAAAGGACATTGCAGCGAAAATCAACAGAAGGAAAGTCCATATAGAAAAGGAGCAGTATTATTATTTTGGGGGTGGAATAGAGCTTTATATAGCAAATCAGATATTAGATTCAAAGGTGCTGATTATGATTTTACACTATATAATGTAGTTGCAAAAGATAGACCTACTGAATTGAGTTTCAATGATTATTTACACCCAGGGAGGGTGACAATACCACAGACTAATGCTAGAATTGCTTATTTCGTGAAAGATAATGTAGCCGTAGTTTTGGGATTAGACCATATGAAATATGTGATGAAACAAGACCAAAAAGTTGATTTTTCAGGGAATGTTTCTGATCCATTATATTCTCAAATGATTCAAAATAAACAAGTTGATTTATCAGATGAAAAATTTTTAACTTTTGAGCATACCGATGGTCTTAATTATGTGAATATTGGTGTTGAGAAGTTTAATAATATCTACAACAAGAAAAATTTTGATATTTCTTGGTCTTATGGAGCAGGGGCAGGGGTTCTTTATCCAAAATCTAATATTAAATTGTTTGGTAACGAGCGAAGCGACAGATTCCATACCGCAGGATTTGGAGTTGATGCAAGAACGAGTATTAATTTCACATTTTGGAAACATGTAATGGTGAGATTAGAGGGTAAATATGGTTATATAAATATGCCAGATATTAAAACAACCCTTAATAATAAGCCAGATAAAGCTCAGCAAGATTTCGTTTTTGGACAACTTAATCTCGGGGTTGGATATATTTTCCAAACAAAAAAACAAAAATAGATTTATAGTAATTACTATAAAATAGCAATATTTTTTATCATAATTTTAATAAAAAGGCAAAAATGCTTATTTGCCTATCGTAATAATACGAAAATATGAGCGAAGAAATAAAATTGTTTAAAGTAACCATTGACGGGCAAACTACAGAAGTATTGCCAGGTACAACCATCATTGAAGCTGCAAGAAAAATTGGTGGAAAATCGGTACCACCAGCAATGTGTTATTATAGCAAATTGGAGCAAAGCGGTGGCCGTTGTAGAACTTGTTTGGTAGAGGTATCTAAAGGTTCTGAGGCTGACCCAAGACCAATGCCGAAATTAGTAGCAAGCTGTCGAACAACTGTAATGGACGGAATGGAAGTGAAAAACCTTACCTCTGAGAGAACTCAAGTGGCTCGTAAGGCGGTTACTGAATTTATGTTGATTAACCATCCATTAGATTGCCCCGTTTGTGACCAAGCTGGAGAGTGCCATTTACAGGATCTTAGCTACGAACACGGACTATCCGATAGCCGATTTGAGTTTGAAAAGACAACATTCGATGCTGAAGATATAGGCCCAAATATCAAGCTTAATATGAATCGATGCATTTTATGTGCAAGATGCGTATTATTGGCAAATCAACTAACAGAGGGTAGAGACCACGGAATATTGTTCAGAGGAGAGCACGCTGAAATAGGAACTTATCTAAATAAAGCCTTAGATAATGATTTCATTGGAAATGTGATAGATGTATGCCCTGTGGGAGCCCTCACTGATAGAACTGCTCGTTTTTCTAGTCGTGTATGGTTCACAAAACCAATGAATGCCACTTGTAAATGTGATAAATGTAGCGGTAAGGCTGTAGTATGGTTAAAAGGGGATGAGGTAGTGAGAGTTACAGGTAGAAAAGATACTTACGGAGAGGTAGAAGAATTTATTTGCGATGAGTGCCGTTTCCATAAAAAAGACCTTAAATATTGGAATATAGAGGAACCACGCCATATAGAAAGACACTCTGTGATATCACTCAACCATTATGAAACACCTCAACCAAAAGAGCAGGTTAATCTTTGGAATAGATTTCAACAGAAGAAGATTGAAAAACAAAAAATAGAGGATAAGTAGTTGATATATTAATATTTAACCATAAATATCAAAATTAATAAAAGTGGATTTAATAACATTTAAAATTATATTGGTAGTTGCATTATTCCTCTTGGCTCTTTCTGTGGCAGCCTATTCTACTTGGGCAGAGAGAAAGGTAGCAGCAATAATGCAAGATAGAATCGGGCCAAACAAGGCTGGACCTTTTGGATTGTTACAACCTCTTGCTGATGGTGGGAAATTTTTCTTTAAAGAAGATTTTACTCCTGATAATGCCGAGAGATTTTTATTCGTATTGGGACCATCTATAGTGATGTTTTTATCATTACTCACAGGAGCTGTGATTCCTTGGGGAAAATCGTTAAATATCGCAGGGCAATCATTCGATTTACAAGTTGCAAATATAGACATAGGGGTATTGTATATAATGGGGCTGGCCTCAATTTCAGTTTATGGAATGATGATTGGGGGATGGGCATCAAATAACAAATATTCTCTAATCGGTGCTATTCGTGCAAGTTCTCAGATGATTTCTTACGAGTTAGCAATGGGACTATCTCTTTTAGCTGTGATTATGACAAGTGGTTCGCTTGATTTAGGTAAAATTGCTTCTGATCAATCCACAGGAAAATTATGGGGCCTATTTGAGATAGATGGTATGAATTGGAATATTTTTTACCAACCAGTGGCATTTATAATATTCTTAATTGCGGCTTTGGCAGAGACTAATAGACACCCATTTGACCTTCCTGAATGTGAGTCCGAGTTGGTTACGGGATATTCTACCGAATATTCATCAATGAAATTAGGTCTTTATCTTTTTGGAGAGTATGTTAATATGTTTATATCCAATGCACTGATAGTTACATTGTTTTTTGGAGGGTATAACTATCCAGGTATTAATTGGGTTGACGAAAATTTCGGTGAAAATATTGCAGGTATTCTGAGTATTGTGGCGTTCCTTATGAAGGTATTCTTTGGCATATTCTTATTTATGTGGATTCGTTGGACGATACCAAGATTTAGATATGACCAATTGATGCATTTAGGTTGGAAGAAATTGATACCATTTGCACTAATTAACTTATTAATTACAGGTGCAGTAGTTTTGGCATTTGCTAATTAATCTTAAAAATCAATCATTACTCATTGTGGTAAAAAGACTTATATTATGAAATTAACAAATAGAGGAAAAGTTGTTTCTAATAAAAAAATGACATTTGCTGAAAGTATTTATTTCCCATCAATTATTCAAGGTATGGGTATTACATTGAAGCATATGTTTAAGAAAAATGGCTCGGTTTCTTATCCTGATGAAGAGAAGCCAAGAGCAAAAGTTTGGAGGGGGCGCCATGTCTTAAAAAGAGACGATGAAGGGCGTGAGAGATGTACTGCCTGTGGGCTATGTGCCGTTGCCTGTCCAGCAGAAGCTATTACGATGACTGCTGGTGAGAGAACGAAAGATGAAAAACACTTATATAGAGAGGAAAAATATGCCTCAACCTATGAAATTAATATGTTGAGATGTATATTCTGCGGTCTCTGTGAGGAGGCTTGTCCAAAATCGGCTATTTATCTTACAGATAGATTGGTAGATACAGATGTATCAAGAGCATCTTTTGTTTATGATAAAAATAAGTTGTTGGAGACAATGGATAATCGTATTGATGTGTCTGAAAGACAATCTGAAAGACAGAAAAACTTTTTAAAACTGAAAAAGTAATGGAACAGGTTCTTTTTTATTTAGTTTCGGGGATAGCATTGCTTAGTGCGGGGTATTTTGTATTTGCCAAAAATCCATTGTACTCAATTCTATCATTAGTAGTTACATTCTTCTCTATTGCAGGGCTTTATGTATTATTGAATGCACAGTTTTTAGGTATTATACAAGTTATAGTATATGCAGGAGCTATTATGGTTTTGTTCCTATATATACTGATGATGCTCAATTTAGAGAAAGGTAATGAGAGCAAAAAACAAAGTATCAATAAGATAGCAGGAATATCAGCAGGAGGGATTTTGCTTATTGGTATGCTTGGTGCTTATAAAGGGTTTAATTATGGTCTTGTGGTAGGTAAAGATGTAGCAGGTGATGTTGGACTCACTAAAAACTTAGGAAAATTATTGTTTAATGATTATGTACTTCCTTTTGAGCTTGCTTCTATTTTGATTTTGGCAGGTATTGTGGGGGCTGTACTTATTGGTAAAAAAGATTTATAGAATCGTATGGATAATGTGAATACATTTGTGCAGAGCGTTCCATTAGAGAATTTTATTGTTCTTAGTTCGATGTTATTCTGTTTGGGAGTGCTTGGAGTGTTGCTAAGAAAAAATGCTATCGTTATTTTAGGCTGTGTAGAGTTGATGCTTAATTCTGTAAATCTGTTACTTGCAGCATTTTCTACTTATAAAGGTAATGGTGATGGTCAAATTTTGGTATTTTTCATAATGGTGGTGGCAGCGGCAGAGGTTGCCGTGGGATTGGCAATTATTGCAATGATATATAGGAATACCAAGTCAGTAGATGTGAGTATATTTAATAAATTAAAAGGATAAAGTCAGTATGGAAAGTTTAATTTATGCAATTGTACTTTTACCGCTTATTGGTTTCCTCACGAATGGTTTATTGGGGAAGTTTCTCCCTAAAAAAGTAGTAGGAGGGTTTGCGACGGCGGTAGTTTTCGTAGCATTTTGTATAGCAGTAAATTTATTTTGCCAATTTAAGATAGATTCTAATCCTATCATCGTAAAGGCTTTTGAATGGTTTAGAGTGAATGGTATGTCTGTGGATTTTGGTTTCCAAATAGATCAATTATCTCTGATGATGGTAATGATAATCACAGGTATAGGTTCATTAATTCATTTGTATTCAGTGGGATATATGAGTCATGACAAAGGTTTTTATAAGTTTTTCACTTATCTAAATCTTTTCGTATTCTCAATGTTACTATTGGTAATGGGAAGTAATTATCTTATTCTTTTCATCGGTTGGGAAGGGGTAGGTGTTTGCTCATATTTACTTATCGGATTTTGGTTCCAAAATTGGGAATATGGAAAGGCTGCAAGAAAAGCCTTTATAATGAATAGAATAGGAGACTTAGGATTGTTGATAGGCATCTTCTTAATTGCTCAGCAGAGTAATTCTTTAGATTATGTTTCTGTTGCTACAAATTCTCAAAATATAGATCCTAAGATTACAATTTTTATTACTTTAAGTTTGTTCATAGGTGCGGTCGGTAAGTCAGCGCAGATGCCACTATATACTTGGCTTCCAGATGCAATGGCAGGACCAACACCCGTTTCGGCATTGATACATGCGGCGACGATGGTTACAGCAGGGATTTATTTAATAGTGAGAACTAATTTCTTATATCATAGTGCTCCTGAGACTCTTAATGTTATCTTGGTTGTAGCTCTTATTACAGCAGGTTCGGCGGCATTTATGGCTCTTAGACAGAATGATATAAAGAAAGTTTTGGCCTATTCAACAGTGTCTCAACTTGGTTTTATGTTCGTAGCATTGGGACTTGGAGCCTATACTACGGCAATGTTCCATTTGATGACACATGCATTTTTTAAGGCATTATTGTTCTTAGGTTCAGGGTCGGTAATCCACGCTATGAGTGGAGAGCAAGATATGAGATTTATGGGAGGATTGAAAAAATATATTCCTATTACTCATTGTACTTTTCTTATTGGAACATTGGCAATTTCAGGTATGCCATTATTATCTGGTATGATTTCCAAAGATGAGATTTTAATAACAGCTTATGCTAAATCACCGATATATTGGGTAATACTTTTCGTAATTGCAGCAATGACCGCAACGTATATGTTCCGTATGTATTATTTGACATTCCACGGAGAATTTAGAGGGACAGAGGAACAGAAGCACCATCTCCACGAGAGCCCAATTAATATGACAATTCCGTTAATCATTCTATCGATTCTTTCATTGCAGGGTGGTTTCTTAAACTTGCCTCACTTCATAGGACATGGGCATTTTCAGTTCTTGGCTAAATGGTTAGATAAAATAATCGTGTACAAAACAGAAACAGCCGAGGTATCTTTTAATATAGAAATGGTTTTGTTATCACTTACGATACTAATGTTCTTTGCTGTATGGTTCTTCGTTAAAAATACCTATGTTAATAAAGGCAAATTGCCATTGGCTGAATATATAGGCTGGGAAAAATTATCAGCAAATAAATTATATATTGATGAGATTTATAATGCCGTTTTTGTAAAATCAGTGGAAGGTTTAGGTAGATTTTTCAAAGTTGTTGATAAGAAAGTTGTCGATAATGCAGTAGAATTAATTGGTTGTACTACTGAAGAATCAGGAAAAACGATGAAGAAAATTCAAAATGGAAATGTGGAGAATTATGTTCTCATTATGGCATTGGCAGTAGGGATTATTATATTAATTGTTAATTTCATTTAGTGCTAATGGAGTGTTCCAATGGCAAATAAATCATTAAATAAAAAAGTTTAATAATGTATCAATTATTGGCATTACTACTAATACCTCTCATAGGTTCGGGATTAGTTTTTGCATTCAGAAATCAGAGTAGTAAGTATCTATCCTTAGGGGTGGCAGTAGTTCAGTTGTTGCTCACGATTTGTATCTTATTGGGGGTTGATACTACTCCTACGATAGATTCGGCATTGCAATACGAAATTAATTATCCGTGGTTGGATATTATCAAGAGTAGAATACATTTTGGGATAGATGGTATGTCTATGCTGATGGTGTTACTTACGAATATCTTGATACCACTTATTATTTTATCATCTTTTAATGGGGCAAAATCCTACAAAAACTCATTTTATGCACTTATATTATTGATGCAATTTGGTTTGGTAGGAGTATTTACAGCATTAGATGGTTTGATTTTTTATATTTTTTGGGAAATTACCTTAATACCTATTTGGTTTATAGCAGGGATATGGGGGCAAGAGGATAAGAATCCACAATTTACAACTAAGTTTTTCGTATATACTTTTGTAGGTTCTTTATTTATGTTGGTGGGATTAGTTTATGTATATGCCCTACCAACTACGGAGTCCTTTGCACTTGTTGATTTATATAATGCAAAACTCACATTAGAGCAACAGACATTGGTGTTTTGGTTTATTTTCTTTGCTTTTGCTGTAAAGTTACCAGTATTTCCATTTCATACTTGGCAGGCAGACACTTATACCTATTCTCCGACTCAGGGGTCAATGCTCTTATCGGGGATTATGCTTAAAATGGCAATTTTTGGATTGTTGAGATATTTATTACCAATTACTCCATTAGCTATCGGTGGTACTTCAGGTTATATTGTTTTGATATTAGCAGTTGTGGGGGTTCTTTATGGAGCTTTGATTGCTATTGTACAGAACGATAGCAAGAGGATTATTGCATTTTCTTCCTTATCACATATTGGTTTGGTTGTAGCAGGTGTTTTTGCATCGGCAATGCTTACTATAAATAAAGGTAATTTGGTTTCTGAGGGAGGAGAAGGAGCGTTGGTGATGGCGTTTGCCCACGGAATTAATGTTGTTGGTTTATTCTACTGTAGTGATATTCTATATAAAAGATTCAAAACGAGAGATATAAATCAAATGGGAGGCTTAGCAAGGGTGGCTCCTAAGTTTGCGGTGTTGTTTATGCTTGTAATGTTTGGCTCATTGGGAGTTCCACTTACGAATGGATTCATAGGTGAATTTATTCTGATTAAATCGGTGTTTGATTATAGTTCTTTATTTGGAATTATAGCAGGTATTACCGTGATTTTGGCTGCTGTATATTTATTAAGATTTTATGCGAAAGCAATGTTTGGTAAGGGGAATGATGAGGTTCTTTCTCAGGTGAAAGATTTATCTACATCAGAATTTATAGTGATGGGAGTATTATCTATACTTGTGATTTTGATGGGGATTTTCCCTCAACCCGTTTTAGATATGGTGAATAGTTCAGTAGAGTATATCTATTTAGCACTAATAAAAAAAGGAGCCTAAATATTCCTAATTGTTAGTAATTTATAATTTCAAATTTTAAAATTAAATGAATACATTAATTATCGTTTTTCTTACGGCAATTATAACATTATTTTCAGGAGTTTTTGGTAATGGAAAATACACAAGAGCCATTAGTATTTTAGGATTATTGGTTGCTTTGGGTATAAGTTTCCTACCCGAGAGTGCATTTTTTGAGCAGTATAGAAATATGTACGAATACACACCAAACGTAGCTATATTCACAAAGGTAGCCCTTGTTGTAACGATACTATTATTCGGGTTGGGTGAATTTGCTTTTAGTAATCATCGTAGCCATCAATCCGAGTTATACGCCTTGATGCTTTTTGCTCTCTGTGGAGGTATTATTTTATTTGGATATAAGAATTTTACAGTACTATTTTTGGGTATAGAAATTTTGTCTATTCCATTATATGTAATGGCTGGTGCAAATAAAACAAATCTTTACTCTATAGAAGCATCGGTGAAATATTTCTTGATGGGAGCATTTGCGACAGGTTTTTTATTATTCGGTATGGCATTGGTATATGGTAGTGTGGGGTCATTTGATGTATCTGTTATTGGTGAATATGCAAAAACAAAAACAATGGAGCCAATGTTTATAATGGGAGTGGTATTGATGTTAGTGGCGTTGGCCTTTAAGGTATCCTTAGCACCATTTCATATGTGGTCACCAGATGTGTATCAAGGTTCGCCATCTCTTATTACGGCATTTATGGCTTCTGTAGTGAAGGTTTCAGGTTTTGGAGCATTTTTCAGATTAATGACAGAGGCTTTCGGAGGTGTTATGTCGTCTTGGATTTCTGTAGTTGCAGTTTTGGTGATTATTACATTACTTTTAGCAAATATAATGGGATTGGTACAGAGTAATGCAAAGAGAATGCTTGCTTATTCATCTGTATCTCACGCTGGTTATATTTCAATAGTATTTTTTGGGGCTAATGAGCAATCTATTAATGTTTTAGGTTTTTATCTTTTTGCTTACTCCTTGGCTACTATTGGGGTCTTTATGAGTTTGATTTATGTTGAAAAAATAAAAAATGAAACTTCATATAATGCATTTAAGGGATTAGCAAAAACAGAACCTTTATTGGCAGTAGTTACGGCGATATCGTTATTTTCTATGGCAGGGATACCATTCACAGCAGGTTTTATAGGAAAATTGAGTCTCTTTGCTCAGGCAATTAATGTTGCTCCGTTTTTGATAGTAATAGCAGTAATAGGTTCTGCAGTATCTATTGCGTATTATTTGAGAATAATTATTGCAATGTTTTTCACGAAAGAATCAACATTCGAAGGAAAAGAAAAGGCTGGTGCAACATACAATATTCTTGCTGTATTGATTATTGTATTATTGATTGTGTTGGGGGTATATCCACAAATATTCTCAGAAATATTAGTGAAATAATATAATTGTTAATATTATAAATTGGGCAACTAAGATAGCGATGAGTTATTTTAGTTGCTTTTTTATTTCAAGTTATAAAACTATAAGGGCAGAAAAGAATAAGTTTTATATATTTGTAAATAAATCTTAATATTATGAAAAAAGTAGTTTGTGGTTTTTTATTATTATTTGTATTAGTGGCTTGTGGAGTGGCTAATAAGATTGTTAATTCAGAAGTTGATACGAAAAAATCTTATCCATTACAATATACGAAATGGGTTTTGATGGATAAAACGAAAGGTTCAATACCGAGTCTTAATATTAAAGAAGGAAGAATTTACGGTAATGCAGGCTGTAATAATTATACGGCAGATATTAAGATAGACGATATAAATCACAAAATAACTATCGGAGCGGTGGCCTCTACAAAGATGTATTGCAAATGGATAAAATCCGAAGTTACTTTTCTAAAATTCCTTTCTATGGCGAATGGGTATAAGATAAAAGAAAATATATTAGAGCTCTATAAGGATAATATTCTTTTAATGAAATTTAAAGTGGAGGAATAATAAAAAAGAGATGATTTTTAGCTTGCCACTTTTTGTGTAAGAAAAAATCCTCTTCATATGAGAGGATTTTTTTGTAAATATTATTTTTTCTTTTCAGAGAGTTGTCTTTCGTATTCTGTAAAATCAGTAATGGGGTTTCTTGCAACTCCACTTTCTACCGCAGCTTTTGCTACTGCTGTGGATACTTTAGAGAATAATCTCTTATCAAAAGGTTTTGGGATGAAATATTCTCGTCCAAATTCTAATTGTTTTAGGTCGTAGGCTTGTTTCACATCTTCAGGAACGGGTTGCTTGGCAAGTTCAGCAATGGCATGAACAGCTGCAATTTTCATCTCTTCGTTGATATCTGTTGCACGAACATCTAATGCACCACGGAATATGTATGGGAATCCTAATACATTATTCACTTGGTTAGGATAATCACTTCTACCTGTGGCTATTATTACATCTTTTCGAGTTTGCGTTGCAAGCTCAAAAGTTATTTCTGGGTTAGGATTGGCAAGTCCAAAAACAATAGGGTTTTCTGCCATAGAGAGGAGCATCTCAGGAGATACTACATTCCCTCTCGATAGCCCGACGAATACATCTGCACCTACCATTGCTTCCTCTAAGGTATTTTTATCTGTTTGGGCTACAAAATCTAATTTTTCAGCTGTTAGGTTGGTTCTATTTTGGTTAATAACCCCCTTAGAATCACACATTAGGATATTTTCCTTTTTTAGTCCTAACTTAATGTAGAGTTTAGAACAAGCGATTGCTGCTGCTCCTGCTCCATTAATTACCACTTTTGCATTGCTGATATCTTTTCCTGCGATTTCCAAAGCATTGATAAGTGCTGCCCCCGAGATGATAGCTGTCCCATGTTGGTCGTCGTGCATTAGTGGTATATCAAGCTCTTCTTTCAGTCTTTGCTCTATGTAGAATGCTTCAGGAGCTTTAATATCTTCTAAGTTGATACCTCCAAAAGTTGGAGCAATACCCTTTACTATTTCTATGAATTTATCTGGGTCTTTTTCGTTTATTTCAATATCAAATACATTGATATCTGCAAAAATCTTAAACAAAAGACCCTTACCTTCCATCACTGGTTTAGAGGCTTCGGCACCAATATCTCCTAGTCCAAGTACTGCTGTCCCATTGGAGATTACCGCTACCAAATTACCTTTTCCTGTGTATTCATATACTGTATCCGGATTTTTTTCTATTTCAAGGCATGGAGCCGCCACTCCTGGTGAGTAGGCTAATGATAGATCCCTTTGTGTGGAGTGTGGCTTAGAGGGTATTACCTCAATTTTTCCTTTTGGTTCGCATTGATGATATTCTAATGCTGCTTGGTTTAAACTATTTTCGTCTCTGTGATTATTTGACATAGCTTTTTAGTTATAAAAATTAAACTTATACATATGCAAAATTAGTAAAAAAGTTTAAATAAGAATATATTTTTTTATTGAATTTTGCATCAAATTTATTAAAGATTTAGGAAGATTGATTATTTGATAATAGATTTCACTAGTCCATCAATAGGTTTTTTGATAATATTATCGATTTTTATGTTATTTTCTTGTGCTGTTTCTATCAATAAATCTTTATAATGATGAGCAATAGATCCCACAAAATGAAACTCTTTAGGTTGATATTTTAAATAGGGGAGTATTTGGTAATCAATATATTTTTGGAATTCTATTTTGATTAATCTTTTAATAAAATCATTATTTTTATACTCAAAAATAAACTCACTAAACTTCGCTAAATAAACATTCGGTTGATACTTTTGGTAGAGATTTTCCAATACATCTTGTATTGTTAGGTGGTATTTTTTTTTGAAATTTTCTGATAATTCCTCTGGTAGCGTTTTCATAAAATAAGCCCTCAAAATAGCCTTTCCGAGTGCATTACCGCTTCCTTCGTCTCCCAAAATATAGCCTAATGAAGGAGAGATTTGTAGGAGAGAATTTCCATCAAAAAAACAGGAATTGGAGCCAGTTCCCAAGATGCCGATTACTGCTTTTTCTCCATTATACACTGAGCGAACAGCTCCCATAAGGTCATTTTCAATGATGGCTTGTGCCTTTACGAAATGCTTTTGAAAGATTTTTTGCAGTCTTTTTTTGTTCTCTTGTGTGCCACATCCTGCCCCGAAGAAATAAATTTTCTTGATGTTATTTCTATGGGTAGATAATAAGGGAGTGTTCTCTATTTCGTGTAAAATTTTTTGCTCACTTATGAGGTTGGGATTGAAGCCTATTGTTTGTGTTTCAAAGTGTTGAGAGTAGTCTGCGTTTGTGATATACCAATCACATTTGGTAGAGCCGCCATCTACTATTGCTATCATATTTTGCTTTTTTTGAAATGCTAAGATACGAAAAAATAGTTATCTTTGCATTTATGATTTATTCTTTAAAAGGTATCGTTCAGGAACTTACTCCCACCTATGCGGTGATAGATGTGCTGGGTGTGGGGTATTATTTAGGGGTTAGTTTGCAGACTTCCGAGAAATTGACTTTGGGCAAAGAGGTGCTCATCTATACTCAGCAGATATTTCGAGAAGATGCTCATTTACTTTTCGGATTTGTAACTCGTACAGAGAAAGATATGTTTAATCTTCTCATATCTGTCAATGGAGTAGGGCCTGCTTCTGCTTTGATTATGCTTTCTTCTTTGGATAATACAGAGATTGCAAACGCCATTTTGTCTAATAACTCTGTATTGTTACAAAAAGTAAAGGGAATCGGAGCGAAAACAGCTGAGAGAATCATCATAGAACTGAGGGATAAGATGAAAAAATTCGGCGTAGTAGAGGAGGTGAATTCCAAAATACAATATAATAAAGTAAAAGAAGATTCGTTATCTGCATTAGAGGTTTTAGGTATTCCAAAACGAACCAGCGAAAAACTTGCCGACAAAATCATAAAACAAAATCCAGAAATAAAGGAGGAAGAGTTAGTAAAAACCATTTTGAAAATGCTCTAAATTGGGTAACCAGTTTTCAGCGAAGAAAAATTATTTGTATCAATCCTAATAAAATGAATCGTAGATTTTATTATATCGTATTTTTGGCTTCTCTCGTGAGTAATCCTATTGTTGCTCAGGAAGATAAGACTAATACAATAGATAGCACAAGTATTAGAAAAGAGTATATATTGCCCGACCCAAAGCGGTATGAGGCCTATTATGATGTGCATGCAGGGCTATATTACTTGTATCCAAAGATTGGGAATACCATTGTGGGAACTCCCGTAGCAATGTCTGTAAAGGAATATCAGAAATATGTGCTATCTAACCAGTTATCTGCCTACTATAAAGAAAAATCTACGACAAATGATTTGTTGCATCGTAAGGATTCTAAAGATGCAACGAAAAAAGGACTTTTACCCTCTTTATATATTAAAAATAAAATATTTGAAACAATTTTCGGAGGGAATAAAATAGAAATTATTCCGCAAGGTTTCGCATCTTTTGATGTAGGAGGATTATATCAGAGGATAGAGAATCCGATAATTTTACCACAGAATAGACAGAATTTTTCATTTAATATTCAGCAAAGAATGCAACTTTCTCTCTTAGGGAAGGTTGGCGAAAATCTCCGATTGAAGGCCAATTATGATACCCAATCGGGATTTGCTTTTGAAAATAGAATGAATTTGGTATGGAAACCCAAAATGGGTAATATCGAGAATGTGGATGTAAGCAAATTAAACGACTATGTGGATAAAGATGGCGAAGATGGTATTATCAGAAAAGTAGAGTTTGGGAATGTCAATATGCCTCTTTCTACTGGATTGATACGAGGTTCAGAGTCACTTTTCGGTTTGAAAACTGATTTTAAACTTGGAAAAACAATAGGTACATTAGTGTTGTCTCAACAGCAGGGAGAGGCAAGAAATGTCGTGGTGCAAGGAGGTGGAACAATGAAGAATTTTAAGATTAACGCTTCTGACTACGAGGATAATCAACACTATTTTTTGGGACATTATTTTTTGAATAATTATGATAATGCCTTAGCTCAATATCCGATGGTGAATTCCAAAATTAGTATCAATAGAATAGAGGTATGGGTTTTGGAACAAGGCTCTGGTAATCTGCAAAATCAGAAAAGTATCGTCGGTATACGAGATTTAGGGGAAGGCACAGTAGGATATCCTCAAAATGATCAAAATAATCTTTACCAAGATATTGTAGGGATTGGAGCAGATTTGAGAGACCCTAATTTGGTATATAATGCCTTAAATGGTAGGTCTTTTCCAAATTCAAATGGAGTGAATGTTACCTATCAAGATGGTGAGGAATTCGTATTCAATCGTAGGGCAAAAAAACTTAATTCAAATGAATATACTTTTGATTCTAAGTTAGGGTACATATCTCTTAATCAGAGGCTTAATGATAATCAGCTCTTGGCAGTATCCTATTCTTATACGATAGCAGGAGACCCCAAGGTCTATAAAGTTGGAGAGTTTTCGGAGGAAAGCCCTGTTGTGATTACTAAGTTGTTGAAACCTAATAATGTGGTAAAGACAACTTCGCCAATGTGGGATTTGATGATGAAAAATATCTATTCCATAGATGCCAACCAAGTTTCTGCAGAGAATTTTATGTTAAATATTTATTACCGAAATCCACAAGGTGGAAAGGTAAATTATCTCCCTATACAAGGGGCGGATGACAAGACGCTGTTACAGTTGCTCGGTTGGGATAGATTGGACAAAAATAACGACCTTTATGCAAATTCATCAAAAATAGGAGATGGTCTATTTGATTTTGTACCAAAAATTACCATCAATCCTGAGAATGGAAAATTGATTTTTACTAAGGTGCAACCTTTTGGAAATCACCTTAGAGAAGTACTAGGGAGCAATGCTACTGACCAATATGTATTCTCGGATTTGTATTCCAATCTAAAATCTGTTGTGCAGACGAATTCTAATCTCGCCCAGCGATATACTATTGAGGGGCGTTATAAGGGAGGACAGGGTTCAGGGATTTCTTTGGGGGCAATCAATGTGCCACAGGGTTCTGTAAAAGTTACCGCCAATGGCGTTCAGCTGGTAGAAGGGCAGGATTACACCGTGGATTATATGCTCGGGCAAGTGAATATCATCAATGAGCAGGTGAAAAATTCTGGACAAGCCATTAACATTTCTCTTGAAAATCAATTGACTTTTAACACGCAGAGAAAACGATTTTTGGGACTTAATTTGGAAAGGAAATTTAATGATAATCTAATCATTGGAGGAACTTTGGTGAATTATTCCGAGAGACCTCTTACCCATAAAGTGAATTTTGGGCAAGAGGCAGTGAATAATACCATTACTGGATTTAACTTGATGTATAATAATGAGTTGCCAATACTTACGCGACTTACAGACAAACTTCCTTTGGTGAATACCGAGACGCCGTCTAATCTTAGTTTTAAGATGGAAACAGCCTATCTAATACCTGGTGCTAACTCAGGAATGGGCGGACAATCTTATATTGATGACTTTGAGCAGACTTCCTCAAAAATTTCACTAAAAGAACCATCTTCGTGGGTACTTGCATCCAAACCTCAGAATAATACGGAGCTTATCTATCAACAAAATAGTAATGATAATATCACTTCGGGCAATGGTAGAGGACTTTTGTCTTGGTATAATATAGACCCAAGATTCTATAATGTAGGAGGAAAATCTCCCAATGGAATTAATGCTCAATCAGTCTCTAATCATGCAAGTAGAAGAGTGAGAACTAATGAGTTACTTAATAATAAGGACTTCGTAGCGGGAGAGCAAACTTATCTTAATACCTTTGATATTACTTATTATCCAACTGAGAGAGGACCTTATAACTTCAATACAAATGAGCAGACCTCCGACAGATGGTCAGGGCTGATGCGTCCTATTTCGGTATCCAATTTTGTGAGTTCTAATATAGAATATGTAGAGTTTTGGTTGATGGATCCTTATGCTGATAATCCAAATAAGATTTTAGGAACCGCTCCAAAGTTACGATTGCAATTAGGAAATATCTCTGAGGATATCCTCCGAGATGGTAGGTTGCAGTACGAAAATGGATTACCGAGCAACTCCCAGCCAAATTCTATCTCCGAGACGAATTGGGGGAAACAACCGAACCAGCATCCCGTATTGTATGCTTTTTCTACTGAAGGAGAAGAGAGAGCCCAGCAAGATGTGGGGTTTGATGGATTAAATAATCAGCAGGAAGCCCAAAAATTCGGTACGAATTATGTAAATCCAGTTACTCAGCAGGCTGACCCAGCAGGGGATGATTTTGTATATTATCTTTCTAACCAATTCCGTGGGAACATGGCCAGTTCCATAGTGGATAGATACCGATATTTCCGAAATCCAGATGGTAACTCACAGGCGAATACTTTGGAAGTTTCGTCTCAAATACCAGATACAGAAGATGTTAATAGAGATTATAACCTTGACCAAAATGAAGCTTACAACCAATACACTATAGACCTTAGTAAGGGGGCTTTGGGACTTAACAAAAATTTCATCGTTGATGAAAAGGAGGTTGAAGTACAGTTTGAAAACGGACAAAGAAGTAAAAATAAATGGTATCTATTTCGAATTCCCGTAGGGCAGTTTGATGCAGGAATCCCAAATTCTGGAGAATCCGTATTGAATAATGTTCGTTTTGCAAGAATTTTATTGGATGGAATAGACGAGACTACTACGCTCCGTTTTGGTTCCCTTGATTTGGTTCGTTCTGATTGGCGAAAATATACTAAAAATATCTCCGCTGATTATATGAATGACTATCAAGATGAGGGGACAGGGCTTGTGGATAATGAAAATTTCTTCGTTGGAAGCATTAATTTAGAGGAGAATGGTGCAGGGACACCGCCTTATGTATTGCCACCAGGAATAGACCGACAGGTATTGAGTGGGAATGCAGGAGTGCAACGGCAGAACGAATCTTCCCTATATTTGAAGGTGAATAATTTGGCAGGAAATACAGCTAAGGCAGTTGTGAGAAATGCCAACCTCGATATGAGAAGGTATAAAAAATTGGGACTTTTCCTCCACGCAGAAGATATTAAAAATATCTCTAATGCCTCCAAAGATGCTGATGCCAAATTCTTTATCCGTTTAGGTAGTGATATTACCGACAACTATTACGAATACGAAACATCGCTGAAATATACACCTAATAACGCTCGTTCGCCATTGGAAATATGGAATGAGATAAGTCTTGATGTGGAAGAATTTGTGAAAGCAAAATCCAAGCGGGACAAATTAGGCAATAGCTTAATGCAGACACGATATCATTATGCTGATTTTGGGGATAATGATCAGAAAATCTTTGTGAAAGGTCGCCCAAGTCTTGGAAATATTACAAGTATCACCTTAGGAGTTAGAAATAAATCTGCTATTGGCAAAAGTATCGTTCTTTGGGTCAATGAAATACGCTTATCCGAAATAGATAATAAGGGAGGTTATGCTACAAATACAAGTTTGAATTTTAATCTTGGAGATTTAGCCTATGTAAATGCTAATTTTTCAATGGCAACAAGTGGTTTCGGTAGTATAGAACAAAAACCAGCAGAAAGGTCTCAAACAAATAATATGGCATTCGGTGTGAATACTAATGTTAATTTAGATAAATTCCTTCCCGAAAAATCAGGAATAAAAATCCCAATAAATTACTCCTATACTCAAGAAATAGAAGACCCAAAATACAACCCATTGGATAATGATGTAGAATTTAGTAAAGCTCCTAACAAAGATGAACTAAAAAAAGTAGTGAGAACTTATCGACAACGCAGAAGTGTGGGAGTGGTGAATATGAGAAAAGAAAGAGTGAATGATAAAGCGCCAAAATTCTACGACTTAGAAAATATCTCCGTAACGGCTATATACGAGGATAACTATTTCCGAGATATTTATACTAAAAAAGACTATGACCAGCGACTTCGTGGGAATATAGACTATAACTATACCTTCAAGCCGATGGTAATAAAACCATTTAATAAAATAATAAGCGATACAGCAAAATCCGCTAAGTATTTCGTTTGGCTTAAAGACTTTAATTTTAACCCAATACCTACACGATTCTCTTTCCGTACGGAGGTTGATAGACAATATAATGAACTACAATACAGAAATATAGATGCTATCCTAAGTGGAAATATTGCATCGGATTTAGATATTATCAAAAATAGAGCTTTCTATTTCGGATGGCAGTATAATTTGGGTTTCAATTTTACAAAATCTCTAAAAATGGAAATCAATTCTGCCACGAGAACCATCAATGACCAGCAGAATGTAGCTTCAATGGGTACGAACTCTATTTTCAGTAACCCATTCCGAGCGGGCCGCCCAGTGCTATATAACCACAGGGTACAGGTCAATTATAGAGTTCCGTTTAGCAATTTTCCATATTTAGATTTTATTACGGCAGAGGCAGGTTATGGTTTTCAATATAATTGGAATACAAGGTCATCAGCAATTAGAAATCATCAGCAGGGGAATTTGGGAAATGTAGCTCAAAATACCAATACCATTGTTGCTACGGCATCGGTGGATATTCCTAATTTGTTGGGTAAATTTAAGTATTTCACCAAGGTTAATGAGATTATCACGAAGAGAAAACAAGAAATAGACTCGCTGAATAATGCTTATGAAAAACGCTTGACAGAAAAACGCCGTACAAAGATAAAACCTTATAAATTTAAAAATAAATTAACTCCATTACAAGCCATTGCCTATGCCATTACTTCGGTTAAGCAGTTGAATGTTAATTATAATGAGACAAATGGAACAATGCTACCAGGTGTGCTTTCTGCTCCGAATTGGTTCGGATATGGACAAACAATAGGAGGGCCTACTTATGAATTTTTACTTGGTTCGCAGGCTGATATTCGCAGGTTGGTAATAGAAAATGGTTGGGTATCTAATTCTGAGTATATGACGGAGCCATTCGTGCAAAATACCACGAAGACTTTAGATATGAATATCCAAATAACACCAATGAATGATTTAAGAATTGATTTAAATTCTACATATAGATATAATCAAAACTATACTCAATCGGGCTACAATTATGTGGATAGAAGTAGGGATTTTGTCGGCTATCGTGATGTGTTTGGTAATGAGATGATTAGCTATTCCAAATCTGTTTGGACTTTTCCAACGACTTTTAAAAATCCTAATGAGATTTATAGGACAATGTTAGAAAATGCAAGGATATTGTCTCAACGAGTGGGAGATATTGCAACGGTCAATTCACAAGGATTTACTGAGGGATATGGTATTGCTAATGCATATATATTAGTTCCAGCCTTTCAATCAGCAATGGAAGGAAAATCCATTAAGACAATGAAAAATCCTACGAAAGTTGGTTTCTCATTACCGAATTGGAGGCTTATATACTCAGGATTGAGGAATATTCCATTGATTAATAGTCAGTTTAGAAAGTTTGATATCTTACATTCTTATACCTCAACCTATACAAATGCAGGTATACAAACAAGTATGGAATATTTTAATAACAGAAATACACCTTCAGCAAGGGATGTTAATGGTAATCGTTATAATCCATATACCTTTGGACAAGTGGGTTATGTAGAGGCCTTTCAGCCACTCATTGGAGCAGATATGACGATGCGGAATAATATGCAACTAAAAGCACAGATTAATAAGGATAGAACTTTTCTTCTGAGTACGATTAACAATACTCTCAATGAGGAAGATGCTAAGGAATATGTGTTTGGATTTGGGTATATATTGAAAGATTTGAAAATAAAATTTAATGTAGGAAATAAAAAACGCATTATAAAATCCGACCTAAATATTCGTGGGGATATTTCTATTCGAGATACAAAAACTACCATTAGGAATATTTTGATGAACGATTCTCAAATTACAGGAGGACAGACACTCATAGGTGTTAAGTTTTCAGCGGATTATAATATGTCTGAAAATCTTAATATTAGATTTTTTTATGACCAATTACTTACGCGGTATAAAATTTCAACGGCATTCCCACTTTCTACCGTGAGGGCGGGTATTTCGGCGACATTTACCTTCGGAGGAAATACATCATTGTAGTGATTTAATTAAAAAATATTACCTTTGAAAAAAATATAAAATGTTAAAAGCAGGATTAGTAGGTGCAGGACATCTCGGTAAAATACATCTTAAACTCCTAAATCAATCGGAGAAATATGAGTTAGTAGGTTTCCACGATGCAGATACCGAAAATGGAAAGAAATTAGAGGCTGAGTTTGGATATAAATTTTTTGAAAATTTTGATGATTTATTGGCAGAAATACAAGTTTTAGACATTGTAACACCCACCATTTATCATCATCAATATGCCCTGAAAGCTATTGAAAAGGGAAAACATTTTTTCATAGAAAAACCTGTTACACAGACTTTGGAACAGGCGGAGGAAATTATCCAAAAGTGCCACGAAAATGGAATAAAAGCTCAAGTAGGTCATGTGGAACGATATAATCCAGCATTTGTCGCTACTCAAAAATATATCCAAAAACCAATGTTTATTGAAATCCACCGCTTGGCAGAATTCAACCCAAGAGGGACGGATGTATCTGTAGTTTTGGATTTGATGATTCATGATTTGGATATTTTGTTGAGTATTGTGAAATCTAAGGTGAAAAATATTCACGCTTCGGGTGTGTGTGTGGTGAGTAAAACACCAGATATAGCCAATGCAAGAATAGAGTTTGAAAATGGATGTGTAGCAAATCTTACCACTTCTAGAATATCTATGAAAACGATGAGGAAATCAAGATTCTTCCAGCAAGATGCCTATATATCAGTAGATTTCTTTGAGAAAAAGGCAGAAGTTATTCGTATGAAACCTGTTCCCGAAACTCCATCAGATTTTGATATGATTATACAAAATGCTGAGGGTGAAAAGAATCAAATAATATTTGAATATCCTGATATACAGCCAAATAATGCTATCTTAGATGAGTTGGAGACATTTGCTGATGCCATAGAAAAAGAGGCTCCAATCTATGTATCTTTGGAAGATGGAACAGAAGCACTGAAAATTGCTCTTCAAATAATGAAATTAATAGATTAATAATACTTTAAATAATTGATTATTAGTTTTTTATAATATTGTGTTTATAAAAGATATTATAAAAATTTTGCAATTGGGATAAACTTTTTTATCTTTGTATAAATAATTTAAAATTGATTTAAAATGAAATTACCAAAGTTTTTATTAGCAGACAACACTGAGTTTCCAGAAGATTTATTCGTAGTGCATACAGAATATCCTCGTTTTATCCTTAATGTAGAGGAGGAAGAAGTAGAATGGTTAGATGATTTAGAAGGTGATAATGAAGAATCTATCGCTGATGAAGCTACAAAAGTAATAGAAGAAGCATTTAAATTTTGTGATGAAGAATTAGCAAAATATGACGACGAAGATGATGAATAATCATTAAGAAAAATAATAGGAGGTAAGAATTTCGGTTCTTACCTTTTTTGATTATTCTGAAACAATAAATAAAATCGGGACTTCCATTGGAAGTCCCGATTCGTGTAAATATAATTCAAATGAGAAAAAATAATTTACTTATCTATACTACCCATAACACGCTTCATAAACTGGTTTAGAGCATCTTTTTTAGGAGTACCATCTTTTACCATTTTATGAACTTCCATTGCTCCATACATATTAGAGATAAGCTCTCCAATTACATCTAATTCCTCATCTTTGAGTGCAGGAGCCTCTGTAAGGTTTTCCAATACAGATAGCGTTTCTACGATATAATCTTCGTCATTATCATCGATAAACTGCACTAAATGTTTGATAACGGGTAGTTTCATAGGATTTCTTTTACTAAGTCTGTTAGTATTTCAGCTTTGTTAGTTTGAGTTTCTCCCACTAATTTTCCATTAACGAAAGTAGCAAAAGTTGGTAGGTTGCTCACATTCGCTAATTTTCTACTTTCTGTAAATTTTTCAGCATCTATATAGTAGAAAGGAATATTTTCATTTTCAGTAGCCAATTTTTTGAATTTAGGCTTCATAATACGGCAGTTACCACACCAAGAAGCACCAAATTGTACCACAACTTTTTCGTTATTTGCTACTAATTCTTGAAGGTTGTCTTCTGTTAATTCTATAAACATTTTCTTAAATTTTAATATTAATGTTGATTGTTAGTGTTTTGCTAAATATTCGGCAGTAGAGTTTCTGTCGGCAGACATTGCCTCTTTACCTTTTTCCCAGTTTGCAGGGCATACTTCTCCGTGAGTTTGGATGTGTGTATAGGCATCAATCAGTCTAAGATACTCATTTACTGTTCTTCCAAGTGGCATATCATTCACAGATTCGTGGAAGATTCTACCAGTTTCATCTACTAAGTAAGTAGCTCTATAAGTGCAGTTTGAACCGCTGATGATTTCGTTTCCTTCCTCATCATAGTCGAAGAATTGCTCTACGATACCCAAAGCGTTTGCCAATTGTCTATGTGTATCTGCTAAGATTGGGTATGTTACTCCCTCTATACCACCATTATCTTTTGGAGTATTAAGCCAAGCGAAATGTACCTCATTTGTATCACAAGAAGCACCTATTACGATAGTGTTTCTTTCTTCAAACTCTTTCAAAGCCTCTTGGAATGCGTGTAACTCCGTTGGACAAACGAAAGTAAAATCTTTTGGATACCAGAAAAGAAGAATTTTCTTTTTATTGTTGATAGCTTCTTCAAGAATGTTGATTCTTAAATTATCACCCATTTCAGACATAGCATCTACGGTGATGTTCGGAAATTGATTACCTACTAATGACATATTTTTATTGTTTTTATTGTTAATAATTAATACTCAAATAATTTTTAGCAAATGTAAGGCGTTTTTGGGTATTAAAAAAATAAAATCAATTAAAAAAATCTATAAGAATTTTTATATTATACTATAAATGCGATGATATGGCTTGAAATTTAAAATCAAATAAAAAAACACTCTCTGTAGAGAGTGCTTTGTATAATTTAGATTAATCAAGTTTTTTTAGTACGGATTCTAGTTTTGCTTTATAAGTAGGATCGTCTTTTCCTTTGCCACTATTTTTTCCATTTTGATTAAATTCTAATTCTATAAAATTTACTAAATCTTTTTTTCCTACGAGTAATGTAAATATCCAAGTACCATTTATTCTACTCCCAGCATCTGTGGAACCTTTAGAGGGCGTTCTTTTAGGGCTCATGGAAAGATAATCGGCATGGACACCCCAATTGTCGTCTATTTTTTGTAATTTTACTATAGGAGGAGCAACTCTAGATAATGTATTAGTACCATCAATAACATTAGGATTAGCAGTCTCCATTACAAGCATATCATAGCTACCACCATCACCTGGTATAAAAGAATAACTCATAATCGCCATAGCGTATTCATTATAATTAATACCTGTATCAAAGTTACTGATCCAATCGCCCTCAACATTTTTTACTGTAAGGGTAAGTATACTCACTGTACTTGAAATAGGCGCTCCCTTATAGACATCTCCATTGCTATCTATCATAAGAGGATGATAATCCGTATAAGCAGTTGTTGCTGCTGTGTTTGTACCCATTGCAGAATTTATGTTTTCGCTATATTTTGGAGTACCTACGAGTCTTAATGCTGGTTTCCCTGCATTGTTAGAAGAGTTTTCAATCGTTAAAGTTCTAGCAGGAGTGGTTGTATTGATTCCTACTTTTCCATTGTTTTTTTCATTTGCTGTATTAGTTTCTTGTGCTTTTAAGCGACCTACTAAAGAGATACATAGCATTCCTAGTAGGATAAATCTTTCTTTTGTCATTATTTTCAATTTAGGGGCTGCAAATCTATGATATATTTTGTTTATTCTACCCCCCCCCCTTATTGTTTTTATCTATATTGCTTATAGTTTAAATCTATTATTTTGTATTTAATTGATATTCAGAGATATAGTTTATGTGTTAAAAAATTTGTAAAGAGAGGACTTTTTCAAATCTCATTTGTATTTTTTTCAATAGGAAGGATTGTTTCATTTGGCAATCTTTTCTAAATAAGGGCGACTTTATTCTGAGGGTTACATTTCCATCTTTGTAGTCAGTCTGTGCGATTTCCTTACTAAAATTTTTGCCGAGGTATTCTTCTAAAAAAAATTGTATATCAAGTGCATATAGTTTGTCTTCTAGTCCATATAGCTTGCCGATGACCTTCATTAGTTCCGATGCTTGATATTCGCGTTTTTTTTTTGCCATAGCGTGTAGGTGGTTGTTATGTTATTGTAAGAATGTCGTGTGAAACTCCTTTTTCGTCGAGGTATTTATTCAGTATTTCGTTTCCACTTCTTATAGAATTCACTGCCCACCGAATCCTCGTTTTTAATAATTTTTCTTTATTAAGGAGATGAGGAATATTATTTTTTATGAGTTTTTGTTTAAGTTCGTAAAAGCAAATCGCTGCTGCTACGGAGACATTAAAACTTTGAGTGAAGCCATACATAGGTATAGCCAAAGTTTCATCTGCAAAATCGAGAATCTCTTCCGTTACGCCTTGCCATTCCGTCCCAAAGGTGAGGGCGATAGGCTCCGTAATATTAAAGTCGGGGAGGAGTGTGGCATTTTTCTCTGGCGAGACAGCGACGATTTTGTATCCTTGTTGCTTGATATTTTTAATGGAATCGATATGAGCGGGGTGTTTTACGATTTCTACCCAAGTGTCGGCACCTTTGGTGAGGTCTAAATTAGGCTGAAAGACATTTATTTTTTCTAATGCGACAATTCTATGTAAGCCACAAGCCTCAGCACTGCGGACGATGGCTGCGGCATTTCGGAATTGATAGACATCTTCCATTATAGGCAAAATAAAATCCGAACTTTGAGCCGAAAAATACTCAATCTTTTGTAGCCTTTCCTCGGTGAGAAAATTGGTAAGGTATTGATAAACCTCTTCTAAATCTTGATGTATCATTCGGCAAAAGTAGGATTTTATTTTTTATAATTGATGAATATTAATGCAAGAAATGTCTCATTCCAGTGAAGAGCATAGGGATTTGGTGTTCATTAGCTGCCACGATGCTTTCTTCATCTCTCATACTTCCACCAGGTTGGATAATGGCTTTAATACCTTCTTTGGCACAAGTATCCACTACATCACGGAAAGGGAAAAAGGCATCAGAAGCTAAAACTAAATCACCGCTGAATTTTTCTTTCGCTCTTTCTATGGCTTGTTGAGTAGCCCAAATGCGGTTCACTTGTCCTCCACCGATTCCAAGGGCTTGTTTGCCGTTAGAGACTACAATCGCATTAGATTTCACATATTTTACTACTCTTTGAGCGAAAATCAATGCCTTTTTTTGTTCTTCTGTAGGTTCTAATTGGGTAACACATTTTATGTCTTCCGAGAATTGATTGTCGCTACTTTGTATAAGCAATCCACCATCTATTTTCACCCAGTTTTGTTGGTCAGAAATAGGATTTTTAATTTTAATGACTCTTAAATTTTTCTTTTGAGCCAAAACTTCCAAGGCATCAGCATCAAAATCAGTCGCCATTACGATTTCAAGGAAAGTTTTATTAAGCTCTTCGGCAGTGGCTTTATCTACTTTATAGTTCATAGCAACGATACCGCCAAAGATAGAAACAGGGTCGCACTCAAAAGTTTTTTGATAAGTTTCCAAAGCAGTCTCTCCGATGGCTACACCGCAAGGCGTGGAGTGTTTTACGGCACAGCAAGCCATTTCGTTTTTGAATTCGCTGACTACCTTCCAGCATAAGTCCATATCGCGGAGGTTATTAAATGATAATTCTTTACCACCGATTTGTTCAAAATCCTTCATCGCTCCGTTTTCTATGGTAGAAACATAATATGCTGCCGACTGGTGTGGATTTTCGCCGTAGCGGAGGTCAGCTACTTTCTTATAAGAAGCATTAAGATACTGTGGATACTTTTCATTGAGAAGCATTTGAGAGATGGCAGCATCATAAGCAGAAGTAAGATTGAAAACTTTTCCCGCTAAAGTCTTTCTCGTTTCAAAAGTAGTTTCAGAATGAGTTTCAATTTCGGATTTTACTAAATGATAATCATTCACATCAGTAATTACCGTTACAGACTTGAAGTTTTTAGCAGCAGAACGAAGCATAGAAGGCCCTCCGATGTCTATAAACTCTACTTTTTCATCTAAGGAAATGTTTTTATTGGCATTTTCAAAGAAAGGATAAAGATTTACGACCACCATATCTATTAGACCGATGTGATGTTCTGCTACGGTCTTCATATGCTCGGCGTTATCCCTTACGGCTAATAAACCGCCATGTACTTTGGGGTGTAGGGTTTTTACTCTTCCGTCCAGCATCTCGGGGAAGTTGGTAACTTCATCTATTGGGATAGGGTTTAGCCCTGCCTCTTTCAGATGTTTGAATGTCCCACCTGTGGAGATGAGTTCATAATTGTTTTGCTCTAAAAATTGTGCA
>QWCO01000082.1_pt1 | contig 89330 bp, 67 predicted proteins | sample 1972611 | NCBI WGS metagenome assembly QWCO01 (sample SAMN09866706, study PRJNA288562) | Human oral metagenome isolate term1_saliva, whole genome shotgun sequencing... | reverse complement strand
AAATCATCCGCAATACAGAAAATTTCAGTAATTTTGTCCTTGGTAATCATTGTTATGTTTATTGTAATTGTTTGATTTTCAACCATAAAGTTACAAAAATATAATGAGATTACCAATTTTTTGCAGACATTTCTTATCCCGAGTTCAGGTTATAACGTTCTGTGAATTCTGTATGCCGGAGGCGTTCTGTGGAATCGAAATGTGCGCCAAAAAGTTCTGTTAGATCTGTGAGTTCTGTGAGAGAAAAACCTCCCCCAACGGCTTTCAAACATTCTTTTTCTCACAGAATAACACAGAAGAACAGAATACGCAGCATTTCACAGAGCCCTTGCGGGCGGCAGAACTCACAGAACCTTACAGCCAATTTTAGCAGAAACGCTCTGTGTCCTCTGTATGCCGAAGGCGTTCTGTGGGCTCGAAATGTGCGCCAAAAAGCTCCGTGAACTCTGTGTGCTCTGTGAGAAAACAAGCTCCCAAAAGATTGATACGTATGTAGCGACGCTTCTATGAGACCCGCGAGTTTTGAACTGAAGATGGCGAAAAAGAAGAAGGGACACACACTGTGCGCCCCTTCTATTCGTCTTATACCTTCTGTGGAGTCTTTCTTTCTACCTCCGTAAGGAAGCCACATCGATAGGCATAGAGTAGTTCCTCGAGTGCTTCTATCTGTAAGCGGAGTTCTGTACCCTTATCGGTATCTTCGACGCGCAGCCTTTGTTGGTTCATCTCAACAATCTGTGTGGTCGAAACAATGTCTGTTCCTCGTTTGATAGCATCCTCGGTTGAGGTGAAAGGCTCGTGCTGTACGAGTTGGAAACCACGTGAGTGGAACACCAATGTATAGCCCGCAATACCCGTCTCCTTATGGTAAGCCTGTGAGAAACCACCATCAATCACCATCAACTTACCGTTTGCTTTGATAGGGTTCTCGCCCTTGACGACATGAACAGGCATGTGACCGTTGATGATATGACGGTTAGGCTGAGGCACATCGAACTCGTCTAAAATCATGTCGACAATCTCCTCGTTGTCACGCATCTCAAAGTAATATCCTTTCTTCTCATGGTGTGTCTCCTTGTCGGCAATGAAATAGCGTTCGAAGGTGGCCATCTTAGCCTTGTCAAAGAGCGGACTGTCTGGTCCTGACCATAGATAGAGGAAGAAATCAATAGCGTCTTGTCGTTGCTCTTCTGTCTGTAGGTCGTTGTTAGACTGGAATGCTGAACGAATCTTCATACCTGTCTGATAGAGCAACTCCTTACCCTTCAGTTTCACACCCGGTTCTATCTCAACCTCTTTCAGTTTCCCTTCTTCGGTGAGCGGGATAGATGCATGGAAGAGAAGGTTATGGTTGAATATGTTATACATACAGCCATGACGAAGCAGAGAACGGATATGGCTACGTAGCTTCTCACTACCCGTGAACGACTGATGAAGGCGATCGATGAGAGCCTGTTCAGCCTCAGTCAGCTTGTCGGGGTGCTTCGGGTCGATGGTAGGGAAGTTGCATGAGCACATCTGATATTCCTTGCCATCAAGTTTAATCGTACCCTTCTTATAGTCAATCGCATTGAGAAGGCGTCGGTCATCCATCTTCCAAAGAGGGTGACGGCTTATCATCTGCGACTCAATCTTGAACTGAATAACACTGATAGCCTTGTGCATCTGTGCCGTAAGAGTCAAGCTACGTTCGTCGAGCGGATTATCTTTTGACACCTTCGGGATGAACTCCTCGCATGGATCGTCACCATAGACATCCATTGCGAAGGTGGCCAACTGGATAAGATTAATACCATATCCGTCCTCGATAGTTGCCATGTTAGCATAGCGAAGGGCAATACGAATGACGTTACAGATACAAGCATCGTTACCTGCAGACGCTCCCATCCATAGGATGTCATGGTTACCCCACGTGATATCCCAGTTATGATAGTTCTTCAAAGTGTCCATCACGATGTGAGCACCCGGTCCTCTGTCGTACATATCACCCAAGATATGCAGCTGGTCGATGACTAATCGCTGGATAACCTCGCATATAGCGATGATAAAGTCGTCGGCCCGTCCGGTGGAGATAATCGTTTTGATAATCGCACTCACATAGTCGGTTTTATCCTTGTCGTCGGCATGTTCGTGTAGTAACTCTTGTATGATGTAAGAGAAATCGGCTGGTAATGATTTCCTCACCTTCGAGCGAGTGTATTTACTGGATACGTCACGACAAACCTCAACGAGGCGGTGTATTGTGATATGATACCAATCCTTAATGTCTTTCTCTTGCTTTTTAACGAGCTCTAACTTTTGTGCTGGGTAGTAAATCAAGGTACATAGTTCTTGTTTCTCCACGTTCCTCAGTCGCTCACCGAAGAGTTCGTTCACCTTTCTTTTGATGTTACCAGAGGCGTTCTTCAGTACGTGTTGGAAGGCTTGATGCTCCCCGTGAATATCAGCAAGGAAGTGTTCAGTACCCTTTGGAAGGTGTGCGATGGCCTCAAGGTTGATAATTTCTGTAGATGCTTCAGCGATGTTTGGGAACGATTTAGCTAAGAGTCGTAGATATCGTTCATCCTTTTTTAAGTCGTATTTCTTCTTTGTCATGTTCAATGTCTTTGTTCGAAATTGTTTCTTATCATGCCCTTTGTCTTCCTATCATTGCGTGGAGGGAAGGGCATAAAACCCTCTTTTAAGAGCGTCTTCTCCGCCAGTAGTTGTATCATCCGACATGAATAACGATAGAGACGCAGGTGGCGAAGCACTTCTGCTAAGCGGTCTTCGTCGTAGTCATTATACTTTATAACTTTGTATAAATCAGTCAGTAAGCGCAGTGACAGTCTCTTTTTCCGTTCTATCTGACGTGTGTTTGCAATGATGGTAGCTATCTGCTTGAAGATAGCGTCTTCTTTGCTTGTATAGTCATCGAGCCTTTGACGGGTCATGGGGAGGTTCCCAACGAGTTTGTCTGTGTCCACCGACGTTGTTTCCTTGGGTCGTAACAATGGGAAACGATGGATGGCTGCGGTGTTGATGGCGGGTGCGTTGAGTTGTAAACGGCTGATAGCACTATCGACAATCTCCCTTACTCCCTCGTCATCAGCATAGAGTAAGACTCTTCTCCATTGTTCTGGGTTGAGGCTTCGTAGGTTGAGAAGCTGGTCACTCGGTAGGAGGTTGTGTACAGACTCCTCTGCTAAGCCAACGTGAAGGAGGCTTGGGATGGCGTCTTTCTCCATTGCCGTCATGACAAACTGGTAACGTGTGTCGAGTACTTTACGATAGAATGTTATCGTCTGTTGTGCCATCTCGTCATCTGTCAACGTATTGTTTAATACGCTATCACGCACTACATCAATGCGTTTCGTCCATCCCAATGACAGTATCTCTTGCTTTTCATGCTCGCTACTGACGAGGAGAGCTTCCGTTGATCGCACCATCTTAGCTTGATAGAGTAGGGCCTTAACCTTCTTCCTCATGCCCTGCTCCGTCGTCCTTGCCCGTTCGTTAAGTTCCCAATGCGGTGAGAAGACAACGGCACAATGCTTCTTTGCAGCCCAATTAGCGTAGGACGCGATATGATACTGCCAGCAAGAATGAATATGAACGATGTCAGGTTGGAAATCAGCAAGGAGCTTCTTGAAATCACCCTGTTGTGTAATCGTTTTAACATCAGCATATTCTTCCTGCGCAGAGGTGAGCCGCAGCAGTTGATCAGAGAGCAGATTGCCTGCCTTTATACTGTCTATGTAATGGATAATGCGCATTTATAGTTTGTGAGAGATGAAGTCATACTTGTCTGCACGATGGTATTTTAGCTTATAACCAAGGTGTTTCCATGCAATGGCAAGCTCGTATGGGATAATCTTCCATGCTGGAATGTCTAAGTCGAAACGGCGTAATGCTTTCTTACCGATGGTTAGTCGGAGGATAAGGGATAGTATAAGTGCCAGTCCGGCAGCTGCTGTAATGGTCCACATACCGAGGAGGTAAGAGACAGCGAGTGCTGCACACTGTAACACATAATTGCCATGTAGAGCCGTCTGGTCGATGTAAGGGAGGAGACGATGGCGTGTTGTCCGCTCAAGGTGTTGGCGATTCTCCATATAGAAGAGGTGTCCTCCGAGCCAAACCTTATCTGTTGGTGCCTCTTCAATGAGCGTTCCTTCATCCGAGTTCTCGAACGTCAGGTTGTCAGCCTTCGCATACTTATTCACCATGAAGTCGTATTCTCCACGTATATACTTGAGGTTTCCACGAAATCCCTCAGCCTGTAAGAAGGTCTTCTTACGGAACACTAAGGCATTAAAAGGGCATGCATAGGCCCTGTTATGCTGGTATTCACGCATGAAATAGCGGGCTAAGTAATGACGCTCAAAGCGTCGATAGTCGGGCGTCTCATCCTCGTATCGGGTGTAGCCGACAACGAGCTCTTTCCCTTCTTGGCAGTTTCTTGCAAGGGCTTGCAGCCAGTTATCACCCGTAGGAAAGCAGCAGATGTCAGCCATTAAGACCCAATCATACCTTGCAGCCTTAACTCCTAAGGTGATGGCAAGCTTCTTCTTGCTCATATAACGAGACGATTCAGGGATGAAGGTGGTGTATAGATGGGTGTTGGAAGCAAAGCGCTTGAGCACATCACTTGTCTCATGATCATTCTGAGGGGCCACGACAATCACCTGAAAGTCTGTTGGATAGTCCTGATTCAGATAGAGTGGGAGGTTCTTTGCAAGCTCTTGTGCATTGTCGTGGGGCGTGAAGATAATTGAGATAGGGGGTAGTGACGGGTGTTCCTCAGCCTTGTCATCAAGCTCCGCTATCGTTTCCTTTCCCTCTTCCTCAGGCTCCTCTTCTGTGCTTGTATCGTCACTTTCGTTGGTAGAAGATGGTAAACCATACGCAACAATCCCCACTCTTCGAAAGAAGGGATTGAACAATGAGGTCAGTACTGCTACCAGTATCAGCACTACTGAGGCTATGATGGTTGTATTATCAAAAGTGAACATTGATTTAATTCGTTATTGTTTATAGTTCGTCGGAGGTGTAACCAGCAGGCAACTTCCTACAGTTATATTGCGAAGCCATGATTTCTCCGTAGGCTCCAGCAGACCGCATCGCTATCAGGTCACCCCGATGTACGGTGTTGAGGGCTATTGCCTTTGCAAAAACATCACTCGATTCGCATATCGGACCCACCACGTCATAGGTGGACAAAGGGCCGTTGTTGGATAGATTCTCTATCTTATGGCTTGCTTGATAGAGGGCAGGTCGAATCAAGTCGGTCATTCCTGCGTCTACGATAGCGAACTGTTTTGCCATCCCTTGTTTGACATACAGCGTGCGAGTAATGAGACTTCCCATCTGTCCAACGACTGCTCTTCCTAACTCAAAGTGTAACTTCTGTCCGTCTCTTAACTTTAGATAGCGTGCGAAAGTATAGAAGTAAGACTTAAAGTCAGGGATGGGGTGGCTGTCAGGCTGGTCGTAGTCGATACCCAATCCACCGCCAACATTGATGTTCTTAATCGTTATATTCTCCTCTTCCAGATGGTCTTGTATCTCGTTGATGCGGCTGCAGAGGTGGCGAAAATCCGTCATTTCGAGCAGCTGAGAACCGATGTGAAAGTGCAAGCCGATAAAGTGGATGTTCGGCATCTTACGTGCTTCAAGGATGGTAGGGAGCATGTCCTGCATTGCAATACCAAACTTATTCTCTGCCAGACCAGTGGTGATCTTCTCGTGTGTATGTGCCCCTACGTCAGGGTTAATACGGAAGCAAACATTGGCTATCTTGCCTTTCTTGGCTGCTAACTCATTGATAATCTCTAACTCAGCGACACTTTCTACGTTGAAGCAGAAGATGTTCTTGTCCAGACCAAGGTTGATTTCCCAGTCGGCTTTACCCACACCAGCATAGACAATCTTGTCTGCTGGGAAGCCACAGTCTAAACTTCTTTGTATCTCACCACCACTGACACAGTCGGCTCCCAGTCCTGCCTGTTGGATTATGTTCAGTACTTTAGCGTTCGCATTGGCTTTAACAGCATAGTGAACGACGAAGTTCTCATACTTCTTCAACTCATTGTTAATTGCTTGCAAGGTCTCCCTTAGGAGGTTGCAGTCGTAATAATAAAATGGAGTCTCCATCTTATTAAACTTATCAATAGGGAATTCTTGTGTCATGTGTGTTGTGTCGTGATGTAGTGTTTATCTGAGTTATTGAGGAGACATACGCCCTCGTATGTCCACTTGTCTGCTTTTGTCATGAACAGGCGAGGGCGTTCATTCCTTCGGATAAATACTTATTGTGAATTTATCAGTTCTTGCCTTAGTTAAAGAGTACGCTTGAGAGCGACTGCAAGGCACGCTTCTTATCCTCTTCACGGATAAGGAAAGAGATGTTGTAGTTGCTGCCACCGTAGCTAATCATGCGTACAGGTATGTCCTTCATTGCGTCAGTTGCCAATGTCTCAAAGCCTACATTGCTCCAGTCGAGGTCGCCCACCACGCATACAATACACATATCTGTATCGACGGTCACAGTGCCATATTTCTTCAATTCATCTACTATCTCAGACAGGTGGCTATCGTTCTCTATAGTCATAGACACGCCCACCTCGCTGGTAGTAATCATGTCGATAGACGTCTGATAGCTCTCGAAGATTTCAAACACCTTACGTAGGAAGCCCGAAGCCCCAAGCATTCTGCTTGACTTAATCTTAATGGCTGTGATATTGTCTTTGGCTGCCACGGCTTTAATCTTCCTCCTTACCAATGTGTTATTGATGATAGTTCCCTCCGCATCAGGGTCCATCGTGTTCTTTAAACGAACTGGGATACCCGCATACTTAGCAGGTTGAACACAGGTAGGGTGTAGAATCTTCGCACCGAAATAAGCCAACTCTGATGCTTCCTCAAAGTTCAGTTGGCGCACAGCCTCGGTCTTCTCCACCACACGTGGGTCGTTGTTGTGCATGCCATCGATGTCTGTCCATATCTGAATCTCCTCAGCGTTGACAGCAGCACCTACGAGTGAAGCTGTATAATCAGAGCCACCACGCTGCAAGTTGTCCACCTCTCCGTAGGCATTACGGCAGATGAAGCCCTGTGTGATATATATCTGATAGCCCTTGTTCTCGTCCATGATGGCTGTCAGATGTTCTTTGATATACTGTGCGTCAGGCTCCGCATTCTTATCAGTGCGCATGAAGTCGAGTGCAGAAAGTAATGTTGCTTTAACGCCTTGTTCCTTTAGATAGTTCACAACCATATTGGTTGAGAGTATCTCACCTTGTGCTACAATGCTCTTCTCTTCGAACGAAGTGAAGAGATCCTTGGTGAATGTGCGTAGGTAGTTGAACTCTTCATTAAGGAACTGGCGTGTCTTCTGTTTGTATTCCTCAGTCGAATACAGCTCTTCAACATGTCCGAGATATTTCTGTTCGAGGCTGTTGATAAGTTCGTTAGCACCCTCTGGGTTCTTGCGATAGAGGTAGTCAGATATTTCTATCAGTGTGTTTGTCGTTCCACTCATTGCTGAGAGCACGATGAATGTTGGCTCTCCTGACTTTGTTATCAAGGCGGCTACGCTCTTCATTCGTTCTGGTGAACCAACAGAGGTACCTCCAAATTTCATTACTTTCATCATCTTCAATCTTTCTATATGTGGATTTTTGCTGAGTTCTACGGGCTTAATCGTTTGGCTCTTGTTCGTCAATAGTCTCTACAGGGGCCGTCTCTTCGGCTAATTCGCACACCTGCTTTTTGTCGGTAAGGAGGGTAAGCTGGCCCTCATGGCAGCGATAGACCTTACCAGGGAATTGGTCGAGGAGATTGATGTTATGGGTTGACATGATAACAGTCGTCCCTGCCTTACAAGTGTCTTTGAGGATACTAACGATGTTGGCGGCCGTCTCTGGGTCGAGATTACCGGTCGGTTCATCGGCAATAATAATCTTTGGAATATTCAACAAGGCGCGTGCAATGGCAATACGCTGCTGTTCTCCACCAGAGAGTTCACTTGGCATTTTGGTCCGCTTGTCGGTCATGCCCACCTGTGCTAACACCTCATCAATACGTCGGTCAATCTTTTGACTGTTGTTCCAGCCCGTTGCCTGCAAGACAAACTTGAGGTTCTTTGCTACAGAACGGTCATGTAAGAGTTGGAAGTCTTGGAAGATAATACCCATTTGCTTACGTAGGGAAGGGATGCGACTACGCTTAATATTGGGCATACTCTCCTCAAGTACGACAGCCTTCTCTGCGTCTTCACTGTCAATGTCCAGCTCGCCATAGATAGTTTTCAACAGCGAACTCTTACCCGAACCAACCCGGCCAATGAGATAGATAAACTCTCCTGTTTCTGCTTGAAAGTCAACGTCTTTCAGAATTAAGCGTTCATCTTGATATATGTTTACCTTCTTGTAGTCTATTAACATGATTATCTCTGTATGATTTATTATTGTCGATTGATACTTTCGTCCGTTGTCTCTTGACAAGGATTTATTCTGCAAAGGTAGTAAAAAACACTGTAATAGATGCAGGAAATAAGAGGTTTAACGCATTTACACTTTATTATGAATATGCAAGAACAGCTTTCACAAACCATCACGGCTGTGAAAGCTGATAGAACCCCTACTGTTAGAGGCTCTTAATCGCTGAATACTTGTCTTTAGATGAGTTTAAGACGTAGTCTTATTTGTGTTTGGTTTGTTGGCGAAAAGCTGCTTTCAGCTTATTAGAGAAGTCTACTGACTGTGCCGAATCATTGAAGTTAATGTAGATATCTTCGTTGTTCTTTGTTGTGATATGCGTCACATTCGTATCATCAGAATGTAAGTATAATAGCACATCCTGCCCTCCTTCGGTCTTGAAATGACCCACATTAATTTCGCCAAGTGACATCCCGTTTGTTCTTACCCCAATGGGTGGCACGGTAGCGTTGCCGTCTACTTGTGTAATACTTGCTATCGGTATTTCCTTAGCATACGACCCTTCAATAAACAGCGTATCATTTCTAATCACCGTGTTGTTGTCGTTCCCAGTGATTGGGAGGGCTGCAATGAGAGGAATCATACCTAATATCACAATGATAGAAAGCATGAGCACGAGCAAGCCTTTCCCTTTCTTCTCTATCATGTACAGCTGTAACAGCATGTAAACGATAGCTACTATCTCAGGGACGAGTATGACGACAAGTTGATAAGTTTCCCAATGAAAGACAAAACAGGTGAAGCCACCGACGAGGATGATGCTACCAGCTAATATTAGTGCTATCTTTATCCTCCTCAGCCGTTTAAGTCCTTCCTCACTTTTAAGTTTCGCTTTCGGTATTCTTGACCCAAAATTGATAGAAGAATCAGGTCCGATAGTGCTGCCGATAACGATTAGTGGTAAGCTCATCAGTAATATTACAATGATGTCCATCATATCTTTTCTTGGTTTAAAGTTATCTTTCTACGATATTCTATGCTCCTAACTGCATTCTATCTGACGGTATTATCTAATCTATTGCAAATATATAATAATATTCAATACGGCGCAACTATTTAGAAGAATAAATCTTTCTATATTGATGAAGATTGATGTTCTCTTACAAAGAATAGTGATGACAGAAGATAACATCATCACCTAACACCCATCACCCAACACCCTTCCGGCCCCAGCTGGCCCCTCCCCCTTCCCCTCCCCCGAAGGGAAGGGGAGTGATCACCGAGATACCCCTATAGAGTGGATATAGGCTTCGCATTGTCCCTTATTAGAAGTCTTGTAGGAGTGTCTTGGTGTGTTTTTTCTCACAGATTTACACAGAAGAACAAAACACACAGGGGTCAGAAAAATAGCGGCCCCTCCCCCGGCCCCTCCCCCGAAGGGAAGGGGAGTAATCACCGAGATACCCCTATAAAAAGGATGTAGGCTTCGTTATGTCCCTTAATGGCAGTCTTGTAGGGGTAACCTCACATACTAATAACCAGTTGGCCCCTCCCCCGACCCCTCCCCCGAAGGGAAGGGGAGTGATCACCGAGATACCCCTATAGACAGGATGTAGGCTGCTTTTTACCTTCTTATTGGTATCTTCATTAGCAGTAATGTTCTGTGAATTCTGTATGCCGGAGGCCTTCTGTGAGATAGAAACTGTGCGCTAAAAGGTTCTGTTAGCTCTGTGAGTTCTGTGAGAGAAAAAACTCCCCAGCAAGCCTCATAGGCCTAATCTCATCAAGAGGGTGCGTTCTATTTCTCACAGAAAAACACAGATGAACAGAACACACAGCATTCCACAGAGACATTAAGTCAACCGATTTCACAGAACCTTACAGCCACCTTTAGCAGTAACGCTCTGTGTTCTCTGTATGCCGGAGGCTTTCTGTGGGCTCGAAACTGTGCGCCAAAAAACTCCGTGAACTCTGTGTGCTCTGTGAGAGAAAAAACTCCGCAGCGAGTCTATCTGCTTGTTCATCTTATTTAGAGGATATTTTTCTTTCTCACAGATTTACACAGAAGAACAGAACACACAAGGTTTCACAGAGACATTAAGTCAACCGATATCATAGAACCTTACAGCCACCTTTAGCTATAACGTTCTGTGAATTCTGTATGCCGGAGGCGTTCTGTGAGTTCGAAATGTGCGCCAAAAGGGTCTGTCAAATCTGTGAGTTCTGTGAGAGAAAAAACTCCGCAGCGTTTTACTTGTGTGTTGTTTTATTGAGAGGTAAACACATTATGTGAGTATTCCTAACGTGCTGTTCGATGAACTGGAGGACATTTATAAACACATATAATCAGCTTGTAATGTAAATAAAATTCACTTCTCGGTTTGAGAAGACGCTCCTCTCCCTTGCAGAACACGCCTGTTAAGCAGGCAGAACACGCCCTTCTTGTATGCAGAACACGCCCTTCTTGAACTTAGAAAAGCGTCTTCTTCTTTCGTGTTTGGTAAGTTGTTGATACGATGAAAGTTACGGTAATGATAGAGAGAAGTAATTTAGGCGGTTTTGGTGGAACTCATCATATTATTATGTAAAGATATTTCACTGTTGAAAAGGTGATGTTTTTCGAGAGAAGAGCAAATAAAAAAGCGATATAAGGACGCCGAGAATGTACGTCTTATACCGCTTTGTAAGATGAGGCTATACCCACGTTTCGTCAGGAGAGGGGATGTCCTCTCCTACGAATTACGATTACAACCATCGTTGGTAGAGCCGTGATATGTATGTGAAGGATTACTTCTTGCAGCTACAGCCAGTCCAAGGCTTCAGCTCTTTGAAGAAGTCATGACCCTTGTCGTCGACGAGGATGAAGGCAGGGAAGTCCTCAACGGTAATCTTCCAAACAGCTTCCATACCCAATTCTGGATACTCTACGCACTCAATACTCTTGATGCTGCTCTGTGAGAGGACAGCGGCTACACCGCCGATAGTACCGAGGTAGAAGCCACCATGCTTCTGGCAAGCGTCAGTGACAGCCTGTGTACGGTTACCCTTAGCAATCATCACGAGCGAACCACCATGCTCTTGGAACTCATCAACGTATGGGTCCATACGGTTGGCAGTGGTTGGGCCCATTGAACCACATGGATAACCCTTTGGTGTCTTGGCTGGTCCTGCATAGAGGACAGGATAGTTCTTGATGTAATCAGGCAGATCCTCGCCAGCGTCTAAGCGTGCTTTGAGCTTAGCATGAGCGATGTCACGTGCCACGATGATGGTACCCTTGAGGTTAACACGTGTTGAGACAGGATACTTAGTCAGTTCAGCACGAACAGCATCCATACCCTTGTCGAGGTCGATCTCTACGCCCTTCGCTCCTTCTCCTGGCTTGCGATACTCTTCAGGGATTAGTTCACCAGGGTTGGTGTCCATCTTCTCCAACCAAATACCGTCCTTATTAATCTTTGCTTTGATGTTACGATCGGCAGAACAGCTAACACCCATACCGATAGGGCAGCTTGCACCGTGACGTGGCAGACGGATGATACGGATGTCGTGAGCCAAGTACTTACCACCGAACTGTGCTCCAAGACCAATCTTATGAGCCTCTTTAAGGAGCTTCTCTTCGAGGTCGAGGTCGCGGAAAGCACGTCCTGTCTCGTCGCCAGTAGTAGGAAGATTGTCGTAATACTTGATACTTCCGAGCTTAACAGTGAGGAGGTTCTTCTCTGCAGAAGTACCACCAATGACGAAGCAGATATGGTATGGAGGGCAAGCAGCCGTTCCAAGGCTCTTCATCTTCTCAACGAGGAAAGGAATAAGAGTACCCTCATTCTGGATAGTAGCCTTGGTCATTGGGTAGAAATAGGTCTTGTTGGCAGAGCCACCACCCTTAGCTACCATGATGAAACGGTATTCAGCACCCTCAACAGCCTCGATGTCGATCTGTGCGGGGAGGTTACACTTCGTGTTAACCTCGTCATACATATTCAGAGGAGCGTTCTGTGAGTAACGCAGGTTCTCCTCAGTAAAGGTGTTGAAAACGCCACGAGAGAGTGCTTCCTCGTCCTCGAAGCCTGTCCAAACCTGCTGACCTTTCTCGCCATGGATGATAGCCGTACCCGTATCTTGGCAGAAAGGCAACACGCCCTTCACGGCCGTCTCCGCATTACGAAGGAACTGAAGCGCAACATACTTATCGTTCTCAGAAGCCTCTGGGTCGGTCAGTATCTTCGCAACTTGCTCATTGTGTGCACGACGAAGCATGAACTCACAATCGTGGAAAGCCTCCTGTGCCAACAAGGTAAGTGCTTCCTTGCTCACCTTCAAAATCTCTTTACCTTCAAACTCACCAACGCTGATACCCTCTTTAGATACGAGGCGATACTCAGTGTCATCTTTGCCCAATTGGAACATTGGTGCATACTTGAACTCTGCCATAATGTTTTGTTTAGCTGTCTGCCCTTTATTGTTAGGGCAGACAGGTTTTGTTCTATTTGTTTATAATATGTTTTTGTATTCTGTTCTTACTGTTTATTAATAGCCGAAAATCTCTTCTGTTGTCACTTTCCTGATAGGTGCAATCTTTTCCAAGGCCTTCATGTCAAGCTCTTTCTCGTTGCCAAGGATGATATACTTGAAGGTCTTGTTAGCAATATACTCCTTCTCAAAGTTGATAACATCCTGCAGTTGCAGACTTGGAAGGGCCTTGTAGATCTTTTCACTCAATGAGCAATCGAGGCCTAAACGCTGTAGAGCAAGATAAGCGGTCAGTACAGAGTACTTTGTTGTACGCTGTGAAGCAAGGTTCTTCATCAAGCTCTGCTTTGCAAGGTCGAAACCACTCTGACGTACAGGGACGTTATTGAGGAGCTTATTGAACTCGCCTACGCAGTCCATCATCTTATCGTTTTGTGTGATGATATAGGTGTAGAAGCTCTCACTATCGCCCAAACGGGTTGGCGAATCATACTGTGCATAAGCAGAATAAGCCAATCCGCGTGCCTCACGTAACTCTTGGAAGACGATGGCATTCATACCTCCTCCGAAGTACTCATTGAAGAGTGCGATGATAGGAGCACGGTCGGCAGACCACTGCTGGTTCTGGTTATGGAGTTGAACCATGTATATGTTCTTCGCATCGTAAGGTGCAATGATAACCTCGTTCTTAGGAGTTGTCTGCTCTGTATAGCGTTTTGCAGCAGGCACTTCAGCGAATTTCTTAGGCGACTGAATAGTCTTGCTGACAAGAAGGTCGACCTCTTTCAGACTTGAAGGACCATAGTAGAGTACGGTCTGCTTGTAGTTCTTTAAGCTCTTCAAGACATTAAGGAACTCTTGTGGGTTCATTGCTTTCAGCTTCTGTTCGCTGATGATGTTACGTGTTGGGTTATACTCACCGAAAGAAGCATAGTTTCTTAGTGCAGAGAAGTTAGCCTTCTGGTTTGCTTTATTGTCTTTGCGTGCCTTGACAACTTGGTCAACATAAAGCTCGTAAGCCTCTTTGTCGACCTTAGCATTGTTGAGTAAGTTGTTCAACAGAGCAAGTGCTTGTGGCAAGTTAGCGTTCAATCCGCTCAGTGTGATGTATGAACGGTCATAGCTCTCACTGATGCTATAATCGCAAGCAAGCTTATAGAACTGCTGTCTTACTTGCTCGTTATTGAGCTTGTTAGTACCTAAGTAATCGAGATAACCACCTGCATAGCTGAGCATTGGAGAGTGCTCAGAACCGAAAGGAAGTACGAAGCACATTGTAAAGAGGTCGTTGCTTGTGTTCTGCTTATAGAGAACAGGCAAGCCTTTCTTGGTTGTTGCCTTCGTAAGGTCACGCTTGAAGTCAACAAACTGTGGCTGAATAGGCGTTGTCTTGGTGTTTACAATCTCCTTAAGGAAATCGCTCTGCTTGTCGTTATTGGTAGGGATAGGTGTGATAGTAGGCTTCTCAACCTTCTTGATAGTGGTGTCGTTGCCCTGTTCCTTGTAGACACAAGCGAAGTCGTTACGGAAGAATTGATTAGCAAACTTTACTATCTCGGCCTTTGTCAACTTTGAGATGCGATTGAGCTTATCGACCTCCTTCTTCCAGTCTTTGTGGTTGATGAAAGCATCCACATACTGTTTCGCACGGAACTGATTGTTATCTAACTGCTTATAGTAGTAGCGCTTGTAGTTGTTAACGATAGATGGCAACAGATCATCAGAGAAGTTTCCCTTCTTAAGTTTCTCTATTTCATCCAAGGCAAGGCTACGTACCTCCTGTAAAGTCTGTCCGCTCTTAGACTGTCCATAGACATAAAAGACGGAGTAGTCGTTCATATCGGTCACTCCAGCCTCTATCTCTTGTACTTTCATCTTCTGACTGAGGTCGAGATCGAAGAGTCCTGCTTGTCCGTTAGACAAGAGTTGGGCCACAATCTCTAATGTATCGATCTGTTGAGAATTGCTTGGTTCAGCGCGCCAACCCATGAAGAGCATAGGAGCTTCCTTACCAATAACAGTCGTGTCGACGGGTGCTGTGAGTACAGGCTGGGCTGGGAACTGTGGTACGTCGATGTGAGCACTTGGCTGCCAGCTGCCGAAGTACTTATCAATCGCTGCTACTGTCTTGTCTGGGTCGAGGTCGCCTGAAAGACAGATGGCGATGTTGTTAGGTACATAATACTTCTTGAAATAGTTCTTGATATTGGTGATTGAAGGATTCTTCAGGTGCTCACCGAGTCCGATAGTTGTCTGTGTACCGTATGGATGGGTAGGGAAGAGCTTTGCGAAGAGGGCTGCATAGACCTTACGCCAGTCGCTTGAAAGACCGATGTTATACTCCTCATACACCGCCTCCAACTCTGTGTGGAATCCACGGATAACCATGTTCTGGAAGCGATCGGCCTGAACTCTTGCCCAAGTGTCTATCTCGTTGGATGGAATATTCTCTACATAACACGTTACATCATTTGATGTATAAGCGTTAGTACCCTCACTACCGATGGCGGTCATCATCTTGTCGTACTCATTCGGGATATTATAACGAGCTGCAAGTTGTGAGATAGAGTCAATCTGATGGTACCACAGCTTACGAGCAGCAGGGTCTGTGATACGGCGATATTGCTCGAAACGAGCCTCGATAGAGTCGAGGTAAGGGCGTTCTGCCTCTACATTAGATGAACCAAAGTGGGTAGTACCCTTAAACATCAGGTGCTCTAAGTAGTGTGCAAGGCCTGTTGTCTCCTTTGGATCATTGCGAGAACCAGTGCGCACAGCGATGTATGTCTGTACACGAGGCTTCTCTTTGTTGACGGAGAGATAGATTTTTAGACCGTTCTTCAGCGTGTAGATACGTGTCTGCATCGGGTCGTTCGGTACGCTCTCATAGTTGTAATGCTGCGCATAGACCGTCACTGATGCAAATAGGAACATTAGTCCTAAGCTTAGTCCCTTGATAAGGGAACTGTTGAGGGAATGTTTTTTCATACAATCAGTATTTGTTTGTTATTATAATAAGGTAGTGAATGTAATGCTAATCCTCAAAGTCAACCTCATGGTCGAGGCTGTGGACGAATGATTCAAAGACCTCTCTGTCTACATCACCCATCTCATATTCCTTCTCGGCATCCTTCTTTATCTCTGCTATCCATGCTCGGCGAGCTTCGATATAGTCTTGTTTGATACGTGCATCGTACTCTGGAGTGATCTCGTTGATGCCATAGTATTCAAGTATCATGCGATAGGTCCATGCCCATTGATAGATGCGATAGTTCTCGTTAATCTCTTCGAAGCGGTTAACTACTTCTTCTATCGTTTCAAGACAGCCGTTCTTTACATCCTCAATGAGGCGCCGCTCCTCTGAAACAGGGAGTAGAAGGCCTGAGAGGTCGTCCCATCGTCCGAGTCCGACCTCGGTCTGTGGCTTACCAAAGAAGCCCCATTTATGTGCTCGTTTCAGTACGGCTCCCATGTAGATACGCAGTGCGATGTCATAGTATTTGATACCTTTTCGCAGACTGGTAGCATTGATGACGTATTCATGATAGTTATAGGATGAAACGTTGTCGCCGCTTGCCTGACGCAGATTCTCAAGTATCTTCTTACCTTGTAAAATCTCTCCAACAGAGTAAGGGGATAGCCAGTCGAAGTTAACAATGCTCTTTTGTGTCTGCTGTGGACGCATGTCACGCTTCGGCCATTTGCGTATGTCACGATAAAGACCAACTGTTGTAATGTTGCGACCAGGCACGAGATACATCTTGTCGGCCTCTGCTATGAGGTAAGAGAAAGGTAGGGCCGTTGTGTTAGGATGGTGCATTAGCTTACCGAAGCATACGGAGAACGTACCGATAGTTGCTGGCATAAGCAGATAACTACCACTGGCTGTCTTCGTGCCACGCTCTAAGATGCCCCAATGCATGGGTCCCATCTTGTACGCATGATTAGAGAAATTGGTGCCAGAACCAGCGTTATAGAAAGAGAACATACCACCGATAAGCAGTGAACTCTTATGATGTGAGGCGCAGAATGGGCCACAGAAGGCAGCGCAGGCCTCACCGTTTGACATAAAGGAATTGGCGAAGAAGACGCTCTGGGAGGCTGTGAAGCCATTGCTTATCTGGCAGGCTTCACCCACGAAGCAGTCTTGCATCTTCACACTATTTACTATACTCGACCCATCAGAGATGATAGAGTTCTCGCAGATGACGCCCGTTCCGATGTAGACGCTGGCATACTCGGAGCTGAGGATGGTGCAGTCGCTCAGACGACTGGCCCCTGATATCTCGCAATCGGTCTGAATAACAGTGTTGGTAATCTCCTTTGTGTTGACAATCTTTACGTTGTTCCCTATCGTACCACGCTCAGGATTGGTGCGGGCTATCTCCTCCTTGACCAGTCTACGTATGGCATTCTTAAGGTCTTTGTCGTTGAAATGCTTCACCATAAAGGCTGCGAACTGGCTATTAAGGTCATGGAAGAAGATGACATTACCGTCTCCTACCTCGTTCAACACCGATATAAGGTTACCTTCACCGTATGTTGCTCCCTCCGTAGTCTCCATGACAGAGATATTAGAGATGAGACAATCATCCCCAATAGTATAGTTATTAATATAGTTGCCGACCTTCTCTATCAGGCAGTTATTACCAACGGTTACATTACGTAGGGTCGCATCGTTGATACCAGAATGCTTGACAAAGCCTTTTGTTATCTCAACTTCTTTCTGCACACTACCCAACTGTATGTCTCCATAGAACATTACTCTATGGAAGAACTTGGCTTGAAATCCATCCTCAGCAACTTTTACTCGGTTCCAATCTTCCGCCCAACAGCTATTGCTCTCGAGGGTTTCAATCTCTTCAAAGGTAAGGGAACGATATTGCATAAACTATCTCTTTTGGTTGTTTTTATTAGGCTTATTGGGCTTATAGGGCTTATTGGCCTTATTAGGCAATTAGCCTTATTGGGCTTATTAGGCTTATTAGCCTTATTAGGGATTTGGCCTTATAGGCCTTATAGGGCCTATTGGGCTAATAAGGCAAATAAGGCCCTATCGAGCAATTAGGCCTATTGCCTACCCTCATTATTCCTCTTCAATATTGTAGAGGAAGTCATTATAAGGATATTTCTGTACGTGTAACTCACGCACCTTCTTATAGAGAACCTCCTTGAACTCGTCGATGTTCTCCTTATTCTTAGCTGAAATGAATAGACAATTGTCGTGTTCTTTGGCCATCCAAGTCCTCTTCAGTTCGTCCAAGGTCATATTCTCCTTTGTAGCAGGGGTGAGGTCGTCTTCCTCTTTCTCTATCCAATGATAATTGTCAATCTTGTTGAAGATAAGCATAGACGGTTTGTCAGCACAGCCCAGTTCGCTGAGAGTCTGGTTGACGACCTGTATCTGCTCTTCAAAGTCAGGATGTGAGATATCCACAACATGTAAGAGTAGGTCGGCTTCCCGCACCTCATCGAGTGTAGACTTGAATGAATCGACCAAGTCAGTGGGCAACTTACGGATAAAGCCTACGGTGTCAGCCAATAGGAAAGGTAGGTTATCCACAACGACCTTACGCACAGTTGTGTCGAGCGTAGCAAAGAGCTTATTCTCTGCAAACACCTCACTCTTAGCCAGAAGGTTCATAGTAGTAGACTTACCCACGTTCGTATAGCCCACTAAAGCGACTCGAATCATGCGACCACGGTTCTTTCTCTGTGTCACCTTCTGCTTGTCTATCTCTGCAAGACGTTGCTTTAGAAGGGTCATACGTTGCAAGATAATGCGTCGGTCCATCTCTAACTGCGTCTCACCCGGACCACGTAGACCCACCGAGCCCTTACCGCCTCCAGAGCCAGAACCACCTCCTTGTCGTTCGAGGTGAGTCCACAGGCGTTGCAAGCGAGGCAGCATATAACGATACTGTGCCAGCTCCACCTGCGTCTTGGCATTGGCTGTCTGTGCGCGCATAGCAAATATATCGAGGATGAGCGAGGTACGGTCTAATATCTTGACACCGAGCTCCTTTTCGATATTACGTATCTGTTTTGCCGACAGTTCATCGTCGAAGATAACCATACCGATAGGTTCCTCCTCCTCGTCCTTTAGTTTTATATAGTCTCTAATCTCCTCCAGTTTACCCTTGCCGACGTAGGTGACAGCACTTGGACCCGTCACTCTCTGCGTGAACCGCTTCACAGTAACCGCCCCAGCAGTATCAGCGAGGAACTCTAACTCATCAAGATATTCCTTCGTTTTATCCTCGTTTTGATCCTTGGTGATGAGACCTACGAGTACTGCTGTTTCTGTTTTTACATCAGATATGATAAATTCTTTCATTCAATAATTCGTTTATAACTTGTTTGTGTGTTATGAAGTGTAATTCTCTACGGCTTAGGTAAGTGCACACTGCCACATGGCAAAGTTACTCATAAATTCTGAAAAATGCCAATGATAAGCCCCTTTTTATGCACTTAAAGCGAAAGTGTCCGATTGTTTTCACGAACCTATCGTATCCGAGTAGTATTCTTCTCTTCTTTCTTCAACCGTTTTCTTCTATTTTACCTACGCTCTATCACCTAAAATGAAAGTAATACTTTGAAGATTGTAAGACCAGTATATATTTGTAAACATTAGTCAGTCAGCGACTTATCAATGACCTTGTAAAAACCACTAAAGCTCTATCTCTATCAAGCCAACTACTTGTCAACCCATCCACTCGTCAACCCATCCACTCGTCAACATGTCCACCTCCTCGTGAGCCATTAGTCTTTAAAATAGAAAAGTGTAATGAACACCAATGGTTAACGGCATTCATTCCACTTAATAAGACGTGTTAAGCGATAGCTTATTTATCTTGTTTATACTGGCTTTCCCAGTTAGCTTCCTCTGGTTCCTCGCCCTTTCGGCCCTCTAACTGTATCACAAAGCTCTTTGCAGGGAAGTAAGGTGTGATGTGGATGTCCAGTAAGACACGGTCCTTCTGATTAGGGTCTTGCTCAATTCTGATAACCCTAAACTTCTCAATCAGACGTGTAGGACCTTGGATACTATCAAGGAATTTAACAATTTGGCTCCTTAAGTCGGCCTCAGTACGGGTGGTCCAGTTCTCGAAGGCACGGCGGTTTAGGAAGTCGAAGAGCACCTTAGAGATGTAATCGAACACTCGAACGACTGAGTAAGTCTGCAATCCAAGGTTGTCACCATTGAAGAGTGTCTTAGCAGAGAAGGCCATCACCTTGCTATACTCATTGACCATTGGTACAAGACCCATGCGTTCAATCTCTGAAATCTCACTCTTCTTCAAGTCGAAATGGACACTCTCAACATCGTTCAGACCGCCGAATTTCTTACCAGCAACGACCTGTGACATCAGTGTACTGTATATCTTTCCAGCGAGAGCAGACGAACCCGGAACATAGAGGTTATCCTCTTCTCCTACCTGAACAACCTTCTGTCTACCTAAGAGCCAGTTACAAGTCATGATGATATTCGACTTATAGATGTCGCCACCAGAGTGGTCGGCATTAAAGAAGATGTCGACTACATCATCCGGAGTCTCCAAGTCTTGGAAGTCAGTAAGGAGCATTACCTTATTGCTATGGGCAATCTTTCCCCATTTGTCAAGCACTGCGTTTGAGCCTAAGTAGCCTGGGATGACAAGCAGAGAATAGTTACGACGCAGGTCTAAGCGGTCGAAGTTCTGTTTAAGTTCATTACTGATATAGTCAATGAAGAGCGGGTTGTCCAAGTCTGTCAGCTGGTCCATCTCGGCATTGACAATCGTGATGTTCTTCACCTTCTGGCTCTCCGTGTTACGATAGAAGAGGGCCACTGAGCGATAAGCTGTCTCTAACTCACGTGTACGAGCAAGAACTTTATTAAGGTTCTTGTTCAGTAAGTCCTCAACGTGAAGAGCTCTTTCTTTCGCCTTATCTCTCATCTGTTCAGCAGATTGACCAGACTTTAAGAGGTCGATCCAGACCTCCAAACGATTGGCCAGAACCTTACGTTCGTTCTCCCACTGCGCATCAGAGAGGAAGATGTTACGGCGTGCTTTGCGTGAAGGGTTGAGATTAGAGAATCCGTCAATGATATTTTCTAAGAAGGTAAAACCACCGTATTCCTTCAGTTTATCAAGTGCGGCAGCAGCAGACGAGGTACTTTGTTGTGCAACGGTCGACTTATTTACCACAGGAGCCTGCTGTTCCTTCGCTTTTATTTTATTATTATCCATTTCCTAATTCATTAAGATGATTATTTAGCATCAGCGTTATTAACCTCGTCAAGTGAGCTCTGTAATAAGTCTAAGATGGCTTGTCGTGTCTCTGGATTAGCCAAGGCTTTCAGCAAGGCTTTGTTTGATGAGAGCTGACGAGCTATCTTTATATTCTGTTCCTTCTCAACATCAAGCTTACTGAGGAAGTCGCTGTTCTCCTTTAACTTATCTGCATTGAAGTCGCCTAAGTTCTTGAATCGCATCGTCTCAAGCACGTCCTCGCCGTTGTCGTCCTGCATTTCGACATTAACAGAAGGTGAGAAGTGCTCGAAAACATCTTCTACAGTCTGCAAGCCGTACACTGTTTCAGGACTTACAGGAGCCTCGTCGGTTAATTTCTGTACTAATAATGTTCTGTTGGAAGGGATGTCGGCAATTGACTCATTAGCGTCAACATTTACCTCATTACCACCAATTCCATAATCATAAATGGCCATGTTTATTATGTTTAAGTTTTATATTAATCCTTTACAAGAATGTTTATAATCAGGCACAAAACTATAAAATTTACATGAAAATATCGTAAATTAAATGTGAAAAGACTTTTATAAGCGTTTTTTTTATCATATTTTATTAATTGTTTTTATTTTGAACATGTATTAAGCTATTGCTCCCCATGGGGTTTAGAGTTTTTTAACTGTGAGCGATGAGGGGGCGGTGTTGGGTGGTGGGTGATGATAGTTGGGGTGTTAGGTGTTAAGTGTTAGGTGTTGATGAAGTGCATTGTTGGATGATGGGTGGTAAATGTTAAGTGTTGATGGATTGTTTTGTTGGGCGTTGGGTGTTGATAGTTGGGGTGTTAGGTGATGAGTGTTAGGTGTTGATGGAGTGTTTTGTTGGGTGTTAGATATTTACTATTGAGTATTAAAGTCTACATGTTAGTAATATCATATTAAACATCCACAACTACAAACGTCATTGGTTTTCTCTTAGCAGCTTGGTGCTCCCCTCCTTCGGAGGGGCTGGGGGAGGTCTTAGCAGCTTGGGGCTCCCCTCCTTCGGAGGGGCTGGGGGAGGTCCCCTCTACCCACCTATCCTCTTGTCATTTTTTTTCGCTCTTCTATGTTCGAGAACACGCCCTTCTCCGTTTGAGAACATGCCCTTCTTGGGGCAAGAGGAGGCCCTTCTTGAGGCAAGAAGGGCATGTTCTCGGACGCTGTCTGTAATGTGTTGATTTCTTGGAGGTTATAAGCTCGATGCAAGAGGATATTATACGCTTGTTTTGATGGTGAGTTGCTTGATAAGATGTAATGATTTTTTATGGTTCTATGAGGCTTTGGAAACGGGGAAAGAACTGAAGAGATGGGCGATGGGAGAGGTGGATAGGGTGAGAGGGGAGGCGCGACACATCATCAGTAGAGAGGGGTGTAGTATGTAGGACAGAGCGATGCCCTATATATAATAAGGTGTACAGAGATGATAAATAATGATAACACGAGCGGCAGTCGTACTCTCCTTGCAGAAAGGTAGTAAGTATTCAAAGTGTTGAAAGATAAAGTTTTATAACAAAAGCAGCTATTCAGAAGGTCTAACAGGATTAGTAATCAAATACTTATAAATCATTAAAATCCTAAAAAAACGCCTATGTCTATTAAAAATAATATATATTTGCACAACAATTAAAAGCGTAGAATGAACTATCTAAAACTGCCGCTGGATTTGTCAGGGGCCTTAAATGGTCAGATTCAACGATGTTCTTATGAGGAATCAATAGCACAACATCTGATGATGTTGGTTGTTTCCCGATGTGGTGAAGTAGAGGGAAGGGAAGATTACGGATCGGTTATTTGGGACTTAGAATTTAATCAAGTCTTAAAGAACGAAGATTGGGAAGAAAAGGTCAGACAGTCACTTGAAGCCACCATAACTAAGTATGAGCCTCGTTTGAAGGATGTTGAAGTAAGAGTGGAACTAACTGAAGTAGAGGAAGACATACGTAGTAAGTTCCCTAACGCTCGTAAACGTGTACGTTTATGGGTCAAGGGTCTTATCGTCAGAAACGACCAACAGTTTAATTTCAGTACACATCTTTATATTAGTCCGATATCACAATAGGGCCGACTGACAGTGAAGAGGAAATATGACAATGGAACGTTTGATAGCCTTAAACGATATAATACGCTCGAAACAGTATTCTTGTTGTATGCTGCATGCGGGTGGGACTGTTATGGGCAATACTGAAAAGGACGCTTTCATGTCATGTTGGGCAATCCTCTCTGAGGTTTCATGGTGTTTTACTGATGAGGCCGCGTGTAGTCAGTCGATGGTGGGCAAGGATAGACATCATTGTTCGTAAGATAATAGTAAAATGGTAGATAAAAGACAGCAGATAATAAAGGATCGTCTAAGGATGTTCGCAATGGACTTGTGGAACATCACAGACTTAAGTCAGATAGACCCTGTTATTGATCTCATACTTGACGTAATAGCTTATAACAGTAGCCGTCTCCATCAGAGTATAGTAGACTCTGATGCCGACATCCTAAGCCGTTTGGCTCGTTTGATGGTACCTTTGAAATGGTCGCTCCCTTCTCCTTCTCATGCCTTGATGAGTGTTGACCCTAAGTTTGATGAGGTGAAACAGCTGACGACCAACGACAGTTTTTACGCAAGGAAGATGATGTTTGAGAAGGGATGGCTCGAACTTTACTTCTCTCCTCTAAGCAATTATCCATTGGTGAACGCAAAGATCAGAGCGATAGCCTTCGACCAACAGGTCAACTATTACACTGGCAGAAGCGTGGACAGGTCGGCCACTCCTTATATAGAGATACCTTCAGAAGAGGGGACAGTATGGATAGGTCTGAACATGACACAAAGCGTGTTGCGCTCAACGAAGCGTCTTGTCTTGTGCATCCTACCCGAAGATGGCAGTCTCTCACCGTTCTTGCGCGACATAGAGGTCTATGACGGGCAGGGCGAACAACTAAGTGTATCGGTGCCAGAGTTCCCACTTGAGCAGTGCGAACGCTATCATTACTTTGATGAGATAAGTAGTTATTATGCCGACAACTTCATCCAGATAGACCTTAACTCTCATTTTCTATCGACAAACCCCTTCTCTACCTACCCCTCATCGTGGGAGACGAGCGAGGGAGAAGAGAGAGAAGAGTTAGTATGGTTACAGTTGAAATTCCCAGTGGTGTTCAATCGTGTAGACTTTGCGAAGGTAAGATTTCTACTTAACACATACCCCGTAGTCAACCGCAAGCTCGTCACGATGCAACATGACTTCACTCGAAGAGGAAACATCGTAGCCCTCCCTTGTGAGAACAACCGCTTCTTGCTTAACATAGAATCTTTCCAAGACGATGGCAATCATCAGTATATAGACGTGGGACAGTGCTATGACGAGCATCCTGTCGGGACTTATAGCCTATACTTTGGAAACTTAGAGAGATTTGACTCAGACAATGCGCGCACATTAATTCATAAGCTTATTCAACTCATACATGAGGACGGTAGTGCTTTTGGAAGTCTACAGATAGACACGCTCACAGACCAGTTGAATAATCTCTACAATAATATTGAGAACATAGAAAAGGGTGTCTTCGACTTTGTTCAAGACAAGAGTATCCCCCGTTCGTTCCTCTTTACGCAGCCTTACAAGCGTACGGCAGAAGCCGAGATACGCTATTGGATAACCGATGCCGACCTGGCTAACGGTTTAGACAGTCGAACGTCAGTGTTTCAAGCAGAGAACGAACGCTTCCTATCAGAGAGCCTTTCTTTCCAGACAACAACCAAGTGTGGTAATGCACACGACACCGAACGTGAGATTGTCAATCGCCTACGTTATGGCTTACTAACGAAGGATAGGATCGTAACACGTGAAGATATAAAGAGCTTCGTATTATGTTGTTTGGGTCCACAAGCAAAGTCAGTCGATGTAAAAGATGGTATCGCTATCTCCAAAGACGTACGTCGTGGTATCATCAGGACGACAGAGATAAGAATAGCCCTCACTCGTTCAGGCAGAGAAGAGGGTGTCGACTTACCGTCCATGACCTTGTTCTTAGAGCGAGAACTCACCAAACGCTCTGTAGATAAGACCCCTTATAAGATATATTTCGTATGAACACACAGAATTACAGCAATAGTCTTGTAGCCGCTATAAAGTTGGCTAAGGCCATGGCCCACCAAGATAAGCACCTCTCATTTGGTGTAGCTCATTTAGTCATAGCCATGTTGACCGAGCAAACAGGTCTGCGTGAGATACTCAACTCAATGCAGAAAGAGGTGGCGTATGTCAGCGATTGGTTTGAAACCTATCGTGAGATGTATGTCGGTGTGGAGCATGATGCAGGCGAGATAATCCCTGACCGTGAGGTGGAGACGGTTCTCGACGAGGCCGAACGGTCTAAGATAAAGCTCGGAACAGACTCGGTTGATGCCTTGTGTGTATTTGCTGCCGTCGTAAGAGACGGTGTTGTCTACTCTCATCAACAGATAGAATCGATCGGAGTGACCGAAGATGAGATAATGGAATACTTTGAGGCATCAACCTCACCACTATCGCCTGTCTCTGAGATGGATATGGGTAGTTCTATTCAATACGTGTCCGACCTCCGTCGAGCAGAGCTTCTTGAGGAGGGTAAGTTGATTATAGGGCGCAGTAAAGAGATACGTCTTATCTTAGAAACACTGGAGCGTTCGGAGCGACAAGGCATCCTCCTTGTTGGTGCACCAGGTGTTGGAAAGACGGGAATCATAAAGGCTCTTGCCCATGAGATGGAGATCAATCAAGATGAAATAATCAATCAGACATCGTTGGTAGGCCTAAATACGTCGAAGGTGCTTGCACAGTCGGGCAATGAGACGGAAGTAACGCAGAAGATGACAGGTGTGTTACAGAAGATGAACCAGGCAAAGAGCCGTGGAGTATTGGTCATTGACGACCTGCAGCTACTGCTTGAAAGTGGCAATCCCACAACGGCCACCTATATTCTCAACAATCTTGACGCACAGATATGTGACGGTTCTGTCACGCTGTTACTGGTGCTCTCGATGGATGCCTATCGTAAGCATGTAGAGAAACATTCCATCGCTAATAAGTTGAACATCATTAATGTAGAAGAACTTGAGCCTAACATCCTTCGCAGTGCATTGTTAAGACATAGGCCAACACTACAAGCCTTTTACAGTCTGGCTATGACGGAGGAATCGTTCATCAGCGCTTATAACCTTTCTAACAGATATTATAAGGAGAAGAGTCAACCAGCCTCTACATTAGACTTGATAGACAGTACGGCCGCTTCAGTGCGATTGAGCAATAAGAATGCGGTAGGTATTGTGGAGCTGCTTGTCGAACAGTATGAGAAATACAAGGCAATGCCAATAGAAGAGGTGAGCGACTTCGACTTGCATCTACTTTATTATACTATATTTAATAAGGTAAGTGTTGTCTTGACTTCAAAGGTTGAAGACAACTATATACTTACTGATGACGACTCGACAGAAGAGAAGCTCAATAAGCTTGGAAAGATACTTAACGAATTGACAGTGCTCTCAGAGAAAGGCATAGAGAAGGTTAGTTCGTTAGAGATTGAGTCGGTTGTAGCAGACGATACGGGTATCCCTATCGGTAAGATTCAGGCTCAAGAAAAGGACAGACTGTTAGGAATAGAGACCAAGCTACACGAAAGAGTCAAAGGACAAGATAAGGCTATTCGAACGCTGTCTGACGCTATCATTGAGTCACGAAGCGGACTGAGTGATCCGAAGAAACCTATTGGTTCGTTCTTCTTCCTTGGTCCTACGGGTACTGGTAAGACTGAGCTGACAAAGTCGTTGGCCGACCTTCTTTTCGATGACGATACGGCCATGATACGTTTCGATATGTCTGAGTTTAAGGAAGAACACTCTGCTGCTTTGCTCTATGGTGCTCCTCCGGGTTATGTAGGCTATGAAGAGGGTGGCTTACTGGTAACGAAGATACGCCAGAAACCCTACTCTGTTGTACTGTTCGACGAGATCGAGAAGGCACATAGTAGTGTTTATGATATCTTCCTACAGATTATGGACGAAGGAAAGGTGCATGATAAGCTCGGACGAGAAGGCGACTTCTCTAACGCAATCATCATCTTCACGTCGAATATTGGTAGTCAATGGATTGCAGAACAGATACAGAAAGGACACCAGCCAACGTCTAACGAATTGATAGAAGTGATGTCGAAGTACTTCCGACCAGAGTTCTTAGGTCGTCTGACAGAGGTTGTCCCCTTCTCACCTATTACCGAACAGGTTGCTCAACAGATATTCCTTCTACAGTTCTCACGCCTACAGAAACAGCTGTTAGAGCAGAAGGAAATACAGTTAGACTTGGCCCCAGAGACCATTGCATACCTCACTTCAAAGGGCTTCTCACCACAGTATGGAGCGCGCCCTATCGCTGGTGTGGTAAGAACCTACCTAAAGAAGACTATCTCAAAGCTCATAGTATCAGAAATGATCAAGCCCGGTGACCATATTATCGCAACTTATAAAGATGGCAATCTACAATGGAATCACGTATAACAACATCTGAAAGGGACTTAGAAAGGTTCTGTAATAGTGACGCCAGAAACCTTATCGCGGAGGTGTTCTATGCTGAGTTGCAGATCGTTACAGATGAGAATCTACTGGATAAGACGGTTGTCGTGAGCCATGGAATGAATAGTCGTGTGAACTCGCAAGACGTCATCGACCTACAAAAAGAGGAGGTTTATAAAGATGGACAACTACGAGATCGAATCATACTGAACATCGCTCGCAATGGCTTCTACCATCAGTTGCCAGAGTTCCTATTCCATCCTATTTCGCTGAGTGCACCTGGGATGAGTAATAAGGAGGTCGTTGAGGCTATCCGTTTGAATAGAAAGAAGGCCGAGCAAGCCGTTCACTTCTTCTCTCCCTTTGATACAATGATGTTCCATGATAGTGTGTCTATCTTCGAACGACAGCTCACGTTGTTTGATGAACCGTATGAGAACGTCATTTTCAAGAGCTTTACTAATGTCTTCTTTGCCAAGTCGGCTCCCCTTACAGCAGGTGAACGATATAAGTTGTTCCTGTGTCTTCGCAAGGTGGAGGACTATAAGGAAAACCTCTCAGCACTGGAGGAACTACTCTTGACGGTATGTGATATAGATGCTCAGATGCGTTATGTCTATCATTACGAGGACAACTTACCTTATATGAACTTGGGCGACTGTGTGTTAGGAGTTGACTCTGGTCTTGATGGACGGTTGCTTTGTGAATTGGACGATGTGGAGGTGAAGCTTATCTTCCACGATAGTGTGACAGAGAGTAGACTGAAGAAGCAAATGGAGATAGTAAGGTATATCTTGTCTTTCTTCCTCCTTTCTTCAAGAGACATAAGGCTTATCTATACAATAACATCAAATACAGAACTTGTCTTAGGACAGAACTTTTTGGGTTACGATACGAACTTATAATAAAAGAACTTAGCTTAGAACAATAGTTTTTAGGCTACGACACGAACTTACAACATATAATGAAACCATTAATATTATTCTTTGTAAAGTACTTACTTGCACCGCTCTTGGCAATCATCATGGTATCTGTCATGGGTGCCTTGAAGTCTGTTCGACAGCAGTTGAGCGTGAAGAGGATTATTGTCTTCTCATTGATAACGGCTATCTTCCTTGCTGTTCCGTCCCTTCTGGGGTATCTTAGGAATGAGTATGTATGGGGAGGACTATTCTTGACAGTTGTTGCTTACTTAGTTCTTGGGTTCTTCTACTTGTGGGCGCTACGAACGTTTATCAGTAAGAAGAATGACGACATGGCTATGGAAATCCTTGTTATGGTATTGTCAGGGATATTTGGTATGTGGTCATATTACCTTATCTTTGATTGGATTAGCAATGGATTAGAGTACACACCATGGGCTATGACAGCTGTCTGGTGGTTTTCTATACCCTACTTCGTATTTAGAAGCTATCGTTTCTTCCGTAATATCCAACCTCCAATATATGACTTATGGCGCATCAACCATAGTGGCTTTAACCGTAACTACTGGGATACGCTTGATACCTTCAAGGCTACAACGGTGAAGGTAAAGCTTAAGAGGCATATTGGCGACTATGGTTATACTACGCTCTCAGTACGTTTGGCAGAGGGGATTGCCTTAGGCGACTGGTTTGATTGGCTTGTAGAAGACCAGAACCGACGCTTCCCACAGGCACAGATAGACATAGCGATGGATAATTCAGAGAGTGGTTGGATATTCTATACGAACAAGTGGTTCCGCTATCCATTGTTCATTAGGATGCTTGACCCACGGCGAACTGCTTCAGAGAATAGGATTAAGAAGAACCAAGTTATCTATATAAAACGAGTAAAAAGCATAAACGATATACAGCATGAAGAAGATTGATCACTTACCTGTTAACTGGGTTAACGGACAGAAGATTAGTAGTTCTCATTTCTTTGAAACCTACTATAACGTAGTTGAAATGCAGAAACTAAATAGGGAGGACACGCTCACAAGCTATAATTATGGGTTAGGGCAAAGCATGGAGGGAGCTGACCATTCGGTTGTCTTAGACGTACGAGGGGAGACGGCAAAGACCTTAACTGTGCGCTTAATCTCATGTAATGCAGTCACAAGAAACGGCTTCCATATCTCCTACACAAAGGACCTCTATGGTGACTTTATACCAGAGGCTACACTCCAGAATATGGATATTGACCTATCGACTCGACAGGTCGTTTGTGTCATGCTTACGGTGAATCCATATAAAATGTTGCCTGTTGGTGTACCTGACCCAGAGACTACTCCATTGCATCATCCGTATGTTCTGCCAGAGATAACACTGCAGCTTGTAGCGGAGCAGAACCTTAACAAAGCCTTTTTAGAGGGTAATAGCCTTATCGTAAGTAAGATAGTTGTTGACAACGGAACCTTTGCGGTTGATGAAGACTATATCCCTGCTATTCAGCAAACGAACTTCTTTGATAAGGCGTCAGAGTTCTTGACTTATTTTGAGAAGACCCTTGAGGAGACGCATAATAATGCTTTGAAGGTCTATTCAAAGAACATCACCAATCCACACCGTAGTGTCTTGGCTGACAATACCTTTGCTTTATGCGATGTGATTAAGGCCTTTTACGGTCGACATATCTTCGAGTTGAAATATATATTAGGTGAGAAGGCACCTATACACGTCGTACACTTAGCCAATGAGCTTGCCACTCTCTTACTTTCAACACTACGTTCATTACCAGAGAAGGACTTTGAAACACTTTTACAATACTTCGATGAGTGGACCAACATACGTCCTTCTGAATTTATGAACAATGCCAGTAAGGTGGCACATATAAGTTATAACCATGGCGAGATAAGCCAGTCATTCTCATTGATATACGCTTTCCTCAAAGTAATCCACACCCTCTTCCAGAAGTTAAGTGACTTGGAATACGTCGGACTCATCAAGGAGAACATCATTATCAGCGAGGAACACAGTGGTAAAGCGTCTGAGAATGAGAGGAAATCATGGAAGGTTTGGGACTAAGTAGGAGGTACTCACAATGACAGAGAAAAATAAGAAAGAACGCCGACAGGCGATGAGTTCCTTCATCTTCATCTTTAGTTTCACTCTATTACTCTTCGTTCTGTTTGCCATTTGTACGTTAAAGACAGCCGAGAGGGGCATCAGCTTGTTAGACGAGAAGAAGGTTCGCTATGATGACATCTTCCGTAAGCAAGCGGGATACAACTATCGTATGGACGAGATCTTCAAAGATATGAACAATCTCTACACTCAGAAGCGTACGGACAATGAGCAGGCTCAATACCAGATGATTATTGCCCGCAAGTGGCAAGGGATGCAAGACGAGATTCGACAGGCTGATGCTGACACCACCAGCTATGTCCTTTATAACGTACTGTTCAATCAGTTACAGTCGACGCAAGATGTTTCTGCAACCTTCTTCGACGAGAAGCGCGACCTTGACTACATCATGGAGCAGATACAAAGGGCACAAGATATAAAGAAGAATAAGAAAAGATAAATAACAGAAGATTATTATGACAAGAGATGAGAAAATATGGTCAACCATAAAGTTCACGCTGTTACTGTTCTTCTCAGTGACTTTGTTATACATATTAGTCTGTAAGTACGTGATGCCTATACCTGTTTCTGTGACAGGGAACACGGTCCAAGAGATCAATGACGCTGAGGCTGTCTTATCCGATCAACAAAAGATGGCCGAGCAGATGAAGGCTCTCAAGACCGATATCGACTCCCTTAACTTTGATATTCAGCAGACGCAACGTATCGGAGAGATAAAGGACAGGATGTCGCAGTTACAGAACAATTACAGACAACACTCCTACAATACGAAGTATCTATATTGTATGCAGGCCTTCAAGACCATTCAAGCCTACTTTGACATCAAGCAGAACTTGTATTGGGCATCGAAGACCAAAGAGGATAGAAAGCGTATTCTGGAAGAGCTAAAGACTCAAATTCAATAAATATAATTATGACTGAAAGACAAAAAATCATTTTGGCAATCGTCTCGGGCTTGGCTATTGTGGGGCTTGTGATTGCTTTGCTGCTTCCTTCAAGGACGGTAGACAAGAATCTGGATTTCTATATCCAAGATCAGAATGTGAACAATCAGTTGGAAGTAAATGAGCCACTGAAATTCATTGTTAACGACTCGTCTGCCGTTGCGGATAAGCGAGTTCTATGGAAGATGGGTAATGGGGATAGTATTGTTGGTAATCCTAATATCAGCTATACCTATCATCAAGCGGGCCGATACCTCATCACCTTGCAGGTTGATGGTAAGGTTGTCAAGGAGAAAACGATTGATGTTGTCAAGCTTACAAAGGACACCGTGGCCGTTGACTCAGTCCCTAAGATTGTCGGACCAAAGCAGGGTTTCGTAGGCGAAAGCCTTGTCTTCTCCGCTGATGGCGATGGTATGACAAGTTGGTTATGGGAGTTTGGTGAGAGCGGAACGATTGACGCCTTCGAACGTCAGGTCGTTTATAAGTATGATAAACCAGGTAAATACCTCGTGAAGCTTAAGACTAACACCACACTCTACCCTGTTTCTCAGGTTGTTACCATCCTTGATAAGGTAGACCCAGTGCCTGCTGACATGGGAGAAGAGGAACAGGCTGAACCGCAAGAACCTATTGACACGTTGGCATTGGTGCAGAACGACATTAAACGCCACCTACAGGCAATAGCCAATGCAGGCGCAAGAGACCAAGAGGCAGTGCGCTCTAACATGGGTTATATCAATGATACCTACCTCAGAGGCAATGGTGGAAGGGTGATTGTACAGGTGAATGGCGAACGCTATAACCTATTCCCTGACTACTGTCAAGGCCTTCATTATCTGGAAAGTAACCGTTATAGTCGTGTCAGCATAGATGATGTTAAGGTGGATGACTTCCATCGTATTACTAAAATAGAAGTAACTCAAAGAAATATAGGAAAATGAAGAAAGGATTTATAAAGACGTTATATGGGTTGTCTGGACTTGTCTTCTGCCTTGCTTTACCGCAATGTCTCACTGCTCAAGTGGCTCGGTATGACAAGACGAAGACCGTTGGTCATACCAGTTTCAATTACCCAGTGGGTGGAGCAGGGGCTCAACAGGTTCGTGATAATAACGATATTCATATCGTATTCTCCGACAGAAGCCATAATAAAGCATACGCTGAACCCTACGCACAGCGTGTGTTAAGCGAGCAGAAGATGGGCTCTCCTTTCTATGTCATCGGTGAGAAGAATGGTTATTATAAGGTGGTTGCAGCCAACCAAGAGCTACTTGGACAGCCTAAGGGACTCTTTGCACCCCTTTACAGTGGCCGTACTCACTTTAAGGATGCTAAGAAGTCGCCTTTCGTAGGCTGGATTGACAAGAATGCGGTCTTAGAGTTCAATCATTCTTTTGTGTCAAAAGACAACAACTTCCCGCTCCGCTATCGTGTTGGTGCTACAAGGGCTGCACGCTTGTCCGACCTTAAGACGTTCTTCACAAAGGACTCGCTCAATCTCTATAACGACCCCTTCTTCCTTGAGAAGACCAAAGGGAAGCTGGTAGATGGGCAAATCGTCTATGCTTATAAGTATGATGTCAGCCGACAGGCCGTACTTGTTGCGGACCGTCCAGCACTGTCTGATTCCTTGCGAACAGTCTTGGGATGGGTGCCATCCGACCTCATTGCGATGGTAGGACAGAACCGTGTTTTCCTGCTCGACTCGCCTTATCCTGTCTTTGGCAACTATCAGCTCGGTTCTAACCTGCTCTTCACCTCTGACGGCAACTACTTGGGCAACTATGAAGACCCACGTGTTGCTATCAATATGCCACTCGCTCTTTGGGACAGAAAGAAGTCGATGATGGTTAATGCTAAGGGTGAGGATGTGTCGGTTGCCGACCTCGATCAGCTGATTGAGAACAGTAAGAAGATGAATATCCATCTGATATTCTATAGTCAAGACCGCATGCAGGTGCGCAACTTGCTCAATGCCTTACAGGGCTTGGAGGGTAAGTTTGGCAAGGCCAGTCAGGTCAGATTTTCTGCTACAGCCGTGTCTGATAAGGGCAACAAGCACCTTGCGTTGACATCCGACTTTGGTAGTTGGATTGACTTCTTGGCTAATGCAACAGCACCCAACACGCTCCCTGTCTCTGGTGGCGCTGGTTTCCATGCTGCCATGAACAAGATATTCTCTGAGACTCCTTATACTAAGTTCGAGAATAATGTGTTTATCATCTTGGGTACAGATGAGTTCCCTACGTTTACTTCTGAGATTAACGCAGAGATGTACACACGTTCTGCTACCTTGTTCTTAGCGCAGATGCTTGGTCGACTGACGCCTTCTTACCAGAGCTTCGTACTACAGTCAAAGACCTTGTTAGACAATAACACCTCTGAGTATATGAGTTATGCGAAGGACTATCTATGTGCTTCTGACTGGTCGAAGGGTGGCTTGTTTACCGATATCAGTACTGAGAGCGAGAACGCTTTCGTATTGGATGCACCGAAGAACGGCATTGTGACGGGTGGTTTCGTCTATCCTCGTCTTGATACAGAGCTGACGAACACTGGCTTTGCAAGGGTCCTCGACTCTCTCTTCGTACGAATTGATGAGCGCAACCAGAAACTGGTAGCGGTCTCTACCGACGCTGAGAACCAATACGGTGCACTGCGTGCTATCCCAACGCAAGAGATGGTTAACACCACTAAAGATGCTGGTGTCCCTGTTGAGAGCGTAGAGAAGAACAACATCAACGACCTCTATTTCAAGGAGATGTTAATCTCTCCTATGGAGTTGTCAACCTACGATGAGGGTTATCTCTTTGATGCTGTTGAGTTGAAAAACCTCCTTGAAGGCTATCGCGCCCTCATGCCTTATTTCCATGCCGACTCTCTTTCTAATCAGCAACTGTTTGAGTTGAGAAGGAACTTTAAGCTGCAGAGCGACTTAGTCAACCGTCTTTCTTACCGCACAGTATTGAAGAATAAGTCGTCTATCTCGTCTGTCTTCTATCATCGATTGAGTGTCCCAAGCTCTGACGTATTGAATAATATCGTACGAGTAAAGGACATCACACGTAAGAAATGTGATGAGAGTAAATGGGAGGCAGCCTATAAGGAGATGCTTGACAGGCTCGTCGACCTTGAGAGTCGCTTCAAGTCTGGCCGCTTAAGGACCGTCCTTGTGGCTGGTAAGACTTATTACTTTGTGCCGATTAAGGAGGTTCCTTAATCGGATAGGGGCCGGGAGTGAGGCCACTGAAGGGTGTTGGATGGTGGGTGTTAGGTGTTGATGATTAGCCATAGGGGTATCTCGGTGATTACTCCCCTTCCCTTCGGGGGAGGGGAAGGGGGAGGGGCCAACTGGTAGTTAGTCTGTGAGGTTACCCCTACTGGGCTGCTTACATGGGGCGTGGAGAGTTTTTTCTCTCACGCTGGTGAGTTTTTTCTCTCACAGAGCGCACAGAGTTCACGGAGCTTTTTGGCGCACAGTTTCGATCCCACAGAAGGCCTCCGGCATACAGAGAACACAGAGCGTTTCAGCTATCGTAGATACTAATAAGGGACAACGCAAAGCCTACATCCTTCTTATAGGGGTATCTCGGTGATTACGCCCCTCCCTTTGGGGGAGGGGAAGGGGGAGGGGCCATCATCTTTTTGGCCTTTGTGTGTTCTGTTCATCTGTGTAAATCTGTGAGAAATAGAACGCACCCACTGTAAGAGAAAGGACGCTTGAGAATCGCTGGGGAGTTTTTTCTCTCACAGAACTCACAGACTTAACAGAACCTTTTTGCGCACCGTTTCGAACTCACAGAAGGCCTCCGGCATACAGAATTCACAGAACGTTACTGCCAAAGATGGCTGTAAGGTTCTGTGAAATCGGTTGACTTGATGTCTCTGTGAAACTTAGTGTGTTCTGTTCATCTGTGTTCTCTGTGAGAAAAAGAATATTTTTGAGACTCGCAGGGGAGTTTTATCTCTCACAGAGTGCACAGCGTTCACGGAGCGTTATAATGCACGTTTCCAGCCTATAAGGAGGTGGTCAGCATCGTAAAAAATCATTACATAGATGCAAGCCAATTATCCTCTAAAAAAGAGTATAGCGTTGGCTCTGACAGAGTAGATAATCTACAAGAAATCAATGTGTTACGAATAGCGTTGAAGAAGACGCCCTTCTTGCCTCAAGAAGGGCGTCTTTTGCATGCAAGAAAGGCATGTTCTCAAACGAAGAAGGGCATGGTCTGCTACGTTAAAGAGCATGGACTATATGCAAGGGGAACGAAAAATGTTGACAAGGGGAGAGGTGGGTAGGGGGGACCTCCCCCAGCCCCTCCGAAGGAGGGGAGCCCCAAGCTGCTAAGAGAAAACCAATGATATTTGTAGTTGGGGGTATTTGATTTACTATATTAATAAGTCGACTTTAATACTCATAGTAAACACTTAATACCCTAAAAAGCTTTTCATCAACACCTAACACTCAACGACCATCACCCACAAGAGCACATCATCAACACCCTAACACTCATCAGCCAACACCCACTTTAAGCCCATCGTATGCGAAGAAGACATTTTTAGGGAGTTGCTTCTGCGCCTCTTCATGTAGACCGATACGGTGGGTGAGGTGGGTGAGGTAGGTGCGCTTGGCACCAATCTTCCTACTGAAAGCGATGGCATCAGCGATGAGTTGGTGCGAGTGGTGCGTGTGCTCCCATCGTAATGCGTTCACGACGAGAGTCTCCACACCCTCGAGATAGGGCAACTCTGCGTCGTCTATCGTCTTCATATCCGTGATGTAAGCCAGCTTACCAAAGCGGTAACCGAGGATGGGGAGCTTACCATGCATTACAGTAATCGGTGTTACCTCGATGTCACCAATGACGAACTTCGCATGAGGTTGGATACTATGAAGGTTCAGTTTAGGTACTCCTGGATATAAATGGTCGGTGAAACAGTAGGGAAAGTTGTGTCGTAAGCCCTCACAAGTAGTTGCGTTAGCATAGACGTCGATGTCGCCTAACGCACAGAAAGGGCGCACATCGTCAATGCCCCCTACGTGGTCATAGTGGATGTGGGTGATTAATAAACCATCAATCTTGCGGAATGTCTGAGCCAACATCTGCTGGCGAAAGTCGGGCCCACTGTCGATGACAATGCGAGTAGTGGCTGTCTCTAATAAAGCGGAGGTACGTAAGCGGTTGTCGCGTGGGTCCTTACTCCTGCAGACAGCACAGTTGCAGCCTAATACGGGTACTCCGTTGGATGTACCAGTACCAAGGAAGGTGAGGACCTCCCCCAACCCCTCCGAAGGAGGGGAGAGCCTAACGGAATGCTCGCTGCGTATGTCTTCTTCTCGTCTCATTGTCTGCCTCTTGTTAGATGATTATATGTCTTAATTACTCAAACGACTACACTCCTTTTGTACAAAGGGTATCTCTTCTCTAAAAAAACGCTTTGTTCCTTTTCTTCAAAGGATATCTCTTCTTTTAAAAGACGTATTCTTTTCTTATTTCAAAGGGTTTCCCTATCGTTAAAAGATGCTTGTTTCCTTTTCTTCAAAGGGTATCTATTTCGTTAAAAGACGCCTAATTCCTTTTCTTCAAAGGGCTATTTTTCAGCTAAAAAACGTATTCTCTTCTTATTTCAAAGGGTATCTCTATCGTTAAAAAATGCTTGTTTCCCTTATTTCAAAGGATATACTTTCTGTTAGAACGTGTCTGTTCTCCTTATTTCAAAGGGTATATCAATAAGTTGGGGATAGGTGTTATTCGTTGGTTTATATATCCTTATTGTTTCAAGGGGTAGGTTTTATCATTTATTTAAGGGACGGTTTTTATTCGTTTAAGGTGAAAGTTTAAGATGAACGGTATTAGTAGTCACGCCTCATCGAAGGCCCCTACAACATTCCTCCCTCGTCCCCTTGTTAGCCCCCGTTAGGCTCTCCCCTCCTTCGGAGGTGCTGGTTTTATTTGTTTAAGGGACGGTTTATGATAGTACATATTAGTAGTCTCGCCTCATCGAAGGCCCCTACAACATTCCCCACTCGTCCCCTTGTTAGCCCCCGTTAGGCTCTCCCCTCCTTCGGAGGGGCCGGGGGAGGTCCTCACCTCACATTCACCTCAGGCAGAATCTCAACTCCAAACTTCTCCTTCACATCATGTTGTATCGTCTCGCAGAGGCGCACCACGTCGGCACCAGAAGCCCCACCAAGGTTGACCAATACCAATGCTTGCTTCGCATAGACGCCTGCAGGGCCTAAAGCCTTACCCTTCCAGCCACATTGTTCAATCATCCATCCGGCCGGAATCTTCTCATGTTCAGCATCGATAGTATAGTGGGGCATACGCTCATACAACGCCGCCAACTCCTCATACTTAGCCTTAGGAACGATAGGATTCATAAAGAAGCTGCCCGCATTACCTATCTCTTTCGGGTCGGGAAGTTTAGCATTACGAATGTCAGTAATCGTCTGACGAAGTTCTATGGCAGTAGGGTTCTCGATGCCTCTCTCAGCCAATGCCGCACGGATATTACCATAGTCGAGCTTAGGATGATAGGTCTTTGAGAGTCGATAAGTGACGGATGTGATAAGATACTTATCACGCCATTCATGCTTGAACTTACTCTGTCGGTAGCTATAAGCACAATCAGCATTCTTGAAATGGTGCACTTCACCAGTGGAGATCTCCACCGCCTCGACCTCATCTATCAAGTCTTTGGCTTCAGCACCGTATGCTCCGATATTCTGAACAGCACTGGCACCGCACTCACCAGGGATTATAGAGAGGTTTTCTGCACCATAGAGCTGATGAAGAACACAGTAGTCTACAAAGTCATCCCATACGTAAGCCGATCCACAACGTACCCGCTCGTCATCGAGACGCTCGATAAAGGAGATGCCAGAATGGACTACAGTACCCTTGTAATCACCTGTGAGTAGGAGGTTGCTACCCCCTCCGAGAATCAATAGGGGATAGTCGTCTTCTGTCAAGGAACGCACAAGCTCCTGTGCTTCCTCAACTGATTCGTATTCAACAAAACGCTGACATTTAGCGTCAATACCGAAGGTGTTATGCTTTAGCAGACTATAGTTATGCTCTATTCTCATGTTAACTGATATCGTTTTTGCGTTTCTCTTTGTTCTTATATATAGAAAGGTGTTATCCTTCCTGATATCTTATTACTCTTGCAGGATTGCCCACTGCAACGGCGTTGGCGGGTATGTCTTTCGTTACCACAGCCCCCGCACCTATCACAGCATTACGTCCAATCGTCACACCAGGCAGGATAACCGCTCCTCCTCCTATCCATACGCCATCTTCTATCCTAACGGCTTTAGCGTAGACTGTCCACCCTCCGCCCGGAAGCATGCGTTCCTTGGCATTGACAGGATGGGTAGCTGTATAGATCTTCACGTCTGAGCCGATAAGAACATGGCTACCGATGTCAATACGACTATTGTCTATAAAGGTGCAATTCATGTTGACAAACACCCAGTCGGCCATGTGTATGTTAACACCATACTCACAATGAAAGTCTACATCAATATGTATTCTTTCGCCAACAGAGCCAAACAGCTGTTCGATAATCCTACGTTTCCCCTCAGCGTCAGCATAGTCACAATCGTTCAACTGGCGCAATAGGCGTTTAGTACGTATCGTTATCTGTTGTATCTCTGGGTCGATAGCATTGAATAACTCGCCGTCTATGGCTTTTTGGAGTTCACTTTTCATCTGCAATAAGGCTTAAACAACCGAGTAACAGGATTAAAGAAAGACCCACAACCAAGGTGGTTGGGGGTCTTACTATTAATATGCTATAATCTTCTCTAACCTCCAACTCTTGCCATGAGCCTTAAAGACAAGTTGCGTCTCAGCCCCGTTTGACAATCCACGGAAGGTCACTATCTTATGGTCAGTCTTTGTGTATTTCTGTCCATAGAGGATGTTGTAAATCATGTCATGTGGTATCTCTGGAAGGAATGACGCCCATTCTTCTGCAGGGATAGTGGTGTTCACGGTTGCAGTCTCCTCTCCGTTAGGGTCAGGACCAGTGTAAGCTAAAGTGCTCTTCACGTAGCCCTTGCCTCCAGAAGTAAAGAAACGATGGAGGAAATCGAGGAAGTCTGCATTGTAACTATCCTTGAACGAGATGGTACGAATCTGATTTAACTTCCAGCTTCCATCCTGGTGATCGAACCAATACTGCTCTATCGTGCCCTTTTGTAAGCGTATCTTCTCAACGATGACACTGTCTAAGTCGGTTGACTTAGGGTATTTCATTTGTGCTTCATTATCGAAGATAAGCGTGTAATAACCCTGTTTGCGGAAGAAGTAATCCATCTTCCATGCATCACGAGTTAGTTTTGTTGTCTTTGTACCATTAACGACTGGCAGTGGAAACTTAACTCTGTTGCGTTGTAGTTTCTTGTTGGCAATAAAGTTAAAGAAGAAGTCGTCGAATAGTTGGTCAGCTGCTTTAGGCATAGGAGTAGCAGCTATTACCTCCGTGGCAGAGTCGACGCTGTCTACAGTGTCAGCCTCATCGGCCTCTGTAGAGTCAGTGTTTATACTGTCATCGCCATCTACCTTCTTGCTTGTACAGCCCGTAGTAACAGCTACCATAGCCACACAAACACACATAATAAGTAAAAACGCTTTTTTCATACAGTCTTTTTATTCATCTCAAACTTGCTGCAAAAGTACGATATTTATTTCTAATAAGATAGGAAATAAGCAAATTTATATTAGGCGAATTTCTCCGTTACGATTATAAATTGTACCTTTGCAGGAAAATAAACAAGAACTATGTTATTAGACAAGATAGAAGAACTTCTCAAAGAAGTGAGTGCACTCACAGCAAAGAGTGCTGATGACGTAGAGCAGCTCCGTCTGAAATACCTCAGTAAGAAGGGCGAAATCAATGCGTTGATGGGCGAGTTTCGTAACGTGGCAGCCGACCAGAAGAAGGTTGTCGGTATGAAGATTAATGAATTGAAGCAAAGTGCTCAGAACAAGATCAACGAACTCAAGGACCAGTTGGAGACCAGTGAAGCGCAGAGCGATGATATCGACTTGACACGTACGGCTTATCCTATCGGACTCGGTACACGCCATCCATTGACGCTGGTAAAGAACGAGATTATTGATATCTTTGCCCGTATGGGATTTACCCTATACCAAGGTCCGGAGATAGACGACGATGAGCACGTCTTTACTATGCTTAACTTCGCTGCTGATCATCCGGCTCGTGATATGCAGGACACTTTCTTCATTGAGCGTAGCAACACGATGGACGTTACGAAGAATGTGCTTCTTCGTAGTCACACATCGAACGATGAGGCTCATTATATGTCTACTCACGAACCTCCAATACGTGTGCTTTGCCCTGGACGTGTCTATCGTAACGAGGCTATCTCGGCTCGTGCGCACTGCTTCTTCCATCAGGTTGAGGGCTTATATGTCGATAAGAACGTTAGTTTCACCGACCTTAAGCAGGTGCTTCTGACCTTTGCTCGTGAGATGTTCGGTGCAGATACGAAGATACGTCTGCGTCCAAGCTATTTCCCATTCACTGAGCCAAGCGCAGAGATGGACATCAGTTGTAATATTTGTGGCGGTGAGGGCTGTGGCTTCTGTAAGCATACTGGCTGGGTAGAGATACTCGGTTGTGGTATGGTCGACCCTCATGACCTTGAGGCTTGTGGCATTGATTCAAGCGTATATACGGGCTATGCCTTCGGTATGGGTGTTGAACGTATTGCTAACCTCAAGTATCGTGTTAGCGACCTCCGCCTCTTCTCAGAGAATGACACCCGCTTCCTCCGTGAGTTCGAAGGAGTTTAATGATGGGTGATGGGTGTTAAGTGTTAGGTGTTGAGGGGCAGTTTGTCGATTATTTAGCACCTAATAAAATAAGTGTGAAGGCTTAGTACTATATGTCCGAAGCCCTCGGACAACGTGTCCGGGGCCTTCGGACAGTTTGTCCGGAGCGTCCGGACAATGTTTGTAAAGCCTTTGGACTGTTAGTTCGGACGCTTTGAATAATATGTTCAAAGCCTCCAGATAATAATTGTGTACGCTTTAGATAATAATTGTGTATGCTTTTGAAGATAAGTGTTAACCCTTTGGTTAACAGTTGTGTACCTTTCAAACGTTTGTAGAAAAAGGTTACAAAATCTCTTGTTGTTGCTATATTATATAAGGTATAAGGCTGTCTAACCTTTCAGAAAGGACTTGTCAACGTCAGTCTCAATACTTACTCGTTAACTATTCATCATCACCTAACACTCAACACCCATCACCCCTCGTTAACTATTCATCATCACCCAACACTCAACACCCACCACCCATCACTCCCAAACCACCAACTCTCGTGGTAGAGTAATAATCTTCAAGCGTTGATACCAGATGCGGGTAGAGTTAGAGAGCTGCCGTTTACGATGGCTACTGACGATATAGTAGCTTGCAAGATACTCGTCCATCACATCACAAAAGGCCTTTTTGATGCGCGAGCACTTCTCGTTGATGGCATTATCAAGTGGATTGATAAGATGGTCGATACTCTCTTCAATCTTCTCATTGTCAGACAGTCGGGCTGTTTTACAGTACAGTTCTAATAGCTCTTGTCGGTGTTCTGATAGCCGTTTCAGCTCTATTCCCTCTGGATGATGTAGGAAGAAGAGATACACAGCCTTATGTACTGGGGTCAACTCGACCTCTTTCTCCATCTCAGGTAACAGGAAACGATAGTCGGAAGTGATGACAAGAGGAGACAGCCGACTCTTTGCTAATTCTATGCGCAGCTCCTCGATGACCGCTGAGCCACCTAAGCTTTTTAAGAGAAGGTCGTAACGACCCAAGCCAATCAGCCGTTGACTTGCATGCTGCACAATGTCGGCTAACTGTTCGGGGGTTTGCATGATTGGGTCAGACATAAGCCTACTCCTCCCCTCCTTCAAGCATTTCAGATGTCAGCTGACGCATACGAGCCTTCAACCTATCTAAGAATGACAGTCGACCAGATGGTTCCTGCGCTACTGGTTCAGGCTTTGGACTGACCACCTTTACCGCAGGTTCAGGTACTATCGTTGGTTCTACGATAAATTCGGGTTCGGCCTCTTTTGGCTCAATGGGTTCCTCCTTTATCGTAGGAGGAACTGTTGTCTCTTCAGCAACAGCAGGTTTACGCCTTACAGGTTTGTACAGTTTGTTGATAATCTCATCATAGTGTTCACTCATCTCTTCGGTCTGCTCGTCCGCTTCATGTACGTTACTCTTATCAAGACCAGTAGCGAGAATTGTCACCTTAGCGTCCTCACCCAAGCTGTCATCGGTACTTGTGCCCCAAATAACGTCTATATTCACATCGAGAGTGTCCATGAAAGCGTCTATCTCGTTCATCTCCTCGACAAGTAAAGGCTTATCGTTACTGGTGTAGATATTGAATAGTATGCGCTTAGCCTGACTGATGTCACTGCCATAGAGGAGGGGAGAGTCGAGTGCACTCACAATGGCATTCTCCACACGATGTTCCCCTTTTGCACGCCCCATAGCCATGATAGCACTGCCACCACTGCGTAAGGTGTTCTCTACATCACGGAAGTCAAGGTTGATGTCACCCTCCACTGTGATTAGTTCTGAGATACTTTTCGTAGCATTCAGTAGGATGTTATCGGCACGCTTAAAGGCCTCTTTGATAGGAAGAGGTGAGTCGCTGTAGACATCGCAAAGCCGTTCATTATTGATAATCAGCAAGGCGTCCACATTCTTACGCATCTGTTCGACCCCTTTGATAGCCTTGATAATCTTGCGTTTCTTCTCGAAGTAGAATGGAATAGTTACTATACCGATAGTAAGAATACCCATCGATTTAGCCACACCAGCCACGACAGGGCCCGCACCCGTCCCTGTTCCGCCACCCATACCGGCTGTCACAAAGACCATCTTCGTGCCGTCGCTCAATAGTCGTTTTATATCTTCAATATTCTGTTCAGCCTCCGACTTACCCTTTTCAGGTACTCCTCCTGCCCCCAGTCCTGTACCCAACAGAATCTTGACAGGTACGTTAGAGTGTACAAGCGACTGACTATCAGTGTTACAGATAGCAAAGGAGACGCTGCTAATACCTTCGTTATACATGTTCTTAACAGCGTTACAACCGCCACCACCAACGCCAATCACTTTGATAAGACGCTGTGTCTTGTCCTCTGGAATATCGAAATCAATAGGGATATACTCTTCTGTCATCGTTATTTATGTTGCACTTGATTATGTTTACAAAGGTATGAATTAAATAAAAAAGAGCCAAATTTCTGCAAGGCTTGCAGGTTTTCATTTATATTACTGACATCTATCAAAACCACTTGAAAGACTGATAGATAGCGTTCGCTATGCCCTTGTAGGCAAAAGAGATGGGATGAGAACTATGGTCAAAAGTATCATTAAGACAGCCCATTGGCTCAGTCAGAATCCTATATGAGGCTTGGGCGGATTATTACAGTTATCTTTTATATAGAAAGACAACGAAATCCAACCCTTGTGAAAAAGCTTGTCAAAATTACCACCAGCACCTCTCACGCAGCATATCATCATCACCTACCACTCAACACCCACCACCCTCGTCAACTATTCATCATCACCTAACACTCAACACCTACCACCCTACAATATTTCTCGTGCTATCCACGCACAAGCCTCAGCGTCGGCAAGGGCGTGATGATGGTGGATTAGCTCAAAGCCACAGGCTGAAGAGACCGTATGCAACTGATGGTTCGGGAGGTGAGGAAAGTGATGTCGGGCCGCTTCCAGCGTGTCGAAGAACTCATAGTCAGGGTAATCCATCTGGTAGGTATGGAACGATGCCATCAGACAAGACCTATCGAAAGATGCGTTATGGGCCACAAGTGGCAGGCCTTCTATCTTCGGCTCGATCTGTTCCCACACCTCGCTGAATACCGGTGCACCATCAGTATCGGCACAGGTGAGCCCATGCACCTGCGTACATCGCCATTGATAGTAATTTGGTTCAGGCTGTATAAGCGAATAGAAAGAGTCAACAAACTCTCCATCCCTTACTATCACTACTCCTACCGAGCATACACTACATCGCTCAAAGTTAGCTGTTTCAAAGTCAATTGACGCAAAGTCCTGCATAGTTTACTGTTAATTATATTTGTCGTCTATTGTATCTTAAATCTGTAGATGACGCTTTATGTTATGTAACATAAAGTATCTACGCACAAAGATACAACTTTCTTTTCATTCTTTTAGGCTGATAACGAGTTATTTCCAATCTTTTTCTTACTTTTGCAGGAGGAGCATCTACTGCTATAAAGAATACTATCTATGGAAGAAAACAGTTACACACCCAGTTTAGACCAGTATCAGATACCTGTTGTAGAGTCAAGTCAGGGCTATCACCTTGTGCTTGCGTCGCCAGGATGTGGTAAGACTCATATCCTCGCAGAGAGGGTGAGGTATGCACGAGAAAGGGGTGTTAAGTATGAGGATATGCTCTGTCTTACATTCACAAACCGTGCTGCGAGAGAGATGACCAACCGTATCCAAAAAGTAGTAGGAGGTGACTTCTCTGAGTTGATGGTAGGTAATGTGCATCGTTTCTGCTCTAAGTTTCTCTTTGAACAGGGTCGTATACCAGCCGACTCGGCTATTATTGACGACGAAGAGGCGGTGAGCATCATTGCAGACTATCGCAATGAAGATGAGGAAGGAGTAACAAGAGACTTCAATAGGTACAAAGGCTATCAGACAATCATCTTCTTTCAGCATTTCATCTATCAGTTAGAACACCACCACCCATGGAAGTATTACCTCCATCCTGAGAGCTTTACGGATGGTGATAGAGAAGCGATAAAACACATCTGTGGCTCACAGAAGATTGATTATAACGAACAGGCCGTAGTGAATATCTATCGTCATGCACAGGAATACATGGACGAAGCGAATGCACCTGGGCTTGATGCAAAGTTAGCCGATAGGATACGTGTATTGCTATGGAAGATGTATTACGCTGGCTGTTACGCTCGTTATAAAGAGGAAAACCACCTTTTCGATTTCGAGGACTTGCTCCTCTTCACCTACGACATCTATCGTTCTGACCCAAGCTGTAAGCGTTATCCATGGATACAGGTCGATGAAGTGCAGGATCTTAACGGTATGCAACTCGCTATCATCGACCTTCTAACGGCAAAGGACAACCCGATGGTGATGTACTTAGGCGACGAACAGCAGGCAATCTTCTCTTTTATGGGGGCGAAAGTGGAAACACTAACCCTCTTGAAGATGCGCTGTAAGGGTAATATTCATCATCTACAGCGTAACCACCGTTCGCCAAAATACTTGCTCGATGTATTCAATGACTATGCAGAAAAGCAATTGAAGATAGACCGCGAACTGCTTCCTCTTTCTGATAATGACACTAAGGCTACGTCGGGAGACTTGAGAATCATACATAGTAGTACGATAGAAGCTGAACATAAGGATATTACGACTGAGGTACTCTCCCTTTACGAGCAGAATAAGGAGGAGCGTACAGCCGTCATCGTTAGTGCTAATTCGGATGCTGATCGTATCAGTGAAGCTATGACGGAAGCAGGGCTGACCCACTTTAAGGTGTCTGGTCGCGACCTCTTCGATACACCAGATGTCAAGCTATTGTTGGCACATTTGAGTGTACTCTCTAATGAACATAATTCTATTGCGTGGACACGTATCATGAAAGGGGTGCATGCCTTCCCTTCTCATGCCCTTGCTCGCCGATTTAATTGGAAGCTAAAGCAGTTGGCACTGTCGCCATCCGACTTTCTTCTTTACCCCGAAAGCTGTTACACAGCAGAGTTTCTTCGTGCCTACAACGAGGAAGAAATCGTTGTTTTCGATACTGAAACAACAGGTTTGAATGTCTTTCAAGATGATATCATAGAGATTGCTGCCATCCGAATTAAGGGTGGGGAGGTGGTTGGCGAACCGCTTGACCTCTACATAGAGACCGATAAGCCGATTCTACCAATGCTTGGTGATAAGGAGAATCCGATGTATGCTATCTATCATGAGAAGATGTCTACAGGCGAATTACTCTCTCCCTCTGATGCCTTACGACGTTTCCTTGCCTATGTTGGGACCAGTCCTATCCTTGGTCATAACGCCAACTATGATTACAACATATTGGACAATAATCTGCAACGTTACTGCAACGATACGATGCAGGCACATGATATTCGTTGCTTCGACTCGCTCAAACTGATAAGACTATTGGCTCCGAGCCTTCATTCTTATAAGTTGGAAAGTTTGCTCGAAACCTTCCACTTGACGGGTTTCAACAGTCACCAAGCAATTGATGACGTGCGGGCAACGGTCAGTCTTGTACGCCTCTGTGCTGAGAAGGCACGTGAGAAACAGGCCAGCCAAGAGGCTTTTATCCACCACCCAAAGGTGAAACCCTTTGCTAATGTGCTCCGAAGCAATTATGGCGAAAGCTATCGAACGGCCGTCAACCGACTTTATAATCCCTCTGTCGACCCTGAGCTTGCCCTCGTAAGTGAGCTTTCTACGGCCTATAAGGCCTTTCGTCTCGACGGATTAGTCAATGACATCCCCCGATTAGACTATGTCCTTCGTTATCTCCGTATAGATATGTTGACGGATGAGGGGGTGGCCAACGCCCTTGCCCCACAACTCTCGCAGTACATGATGGATATTAACACACTCAAGGAGGCCGATTTCTGCAATAGTAAGAGTATCCTTGAACGTGTCTATGTGACGACTGTTCACAAGGCAAAGGGACTGGAGTTTGATAATGTTATCATCTTTGATGCTGCCGACGGACGCTATCCGAACGCCTACAACAAGACGAAACAGCAGGACGAGGAAGACGCTCGTAAGTTCTATGTGGCCATGTCGCGTGCTAAACGTAGGCTGTTCGTCGCCTATGCCCTACAGATGGTCGACCGCCACGGGAGGGTTTTCAATCGTGAACTAACACCTCTGATGGAGAGCATACAGAAGTATTTTAATTAGACAGAAGCTCCTTTTAATAATACGAATAAATACTTTTTATACATCAAAAGATAGTTTTCTGACTTTAAAAGATTACCTTTGTGCGCAAAAGAGAACTAAGTTACAAAGGATGAATACAAAGCGATTACTTGCAACAAGTGGGTCAATGCTCATGGCGTTATCGGCTTTTGCGGTTAATAGTCACGGTGCACAAGACTTGGTATCGAGGTTATTAGGGGGTACAATCGCCCTCAGTACCATGCTCATCATTGGCTTTTTCAGTATTATAGGTTATGTTATCGTTGCCATGATGGCACGAAAGAGAAACAGAAGCATTGCTTTATGGATTCTTTTTAGTCTGTTGGGTACACCTTGGTTGATGATTTTAATCCTTTTCTGCATTGGTAAGGATAACACTGGTTTACAGGATAGATAACGATTAATCAGACTGTTGAAGCGTCGTTAAGATTATAGATAACAATTAATAAATACAACTATGACAAATGAAAAGTTCTTCACCTCTATGGGATGGGTTGGTATGGTGACATCTATATTGATGTATGTATTCTACATCCCACAGATAGGAAACAACTTAGCGGGGCAGAAGGGAACCTTTATTCAGCCATTTATGGCAGGTATAAACTGTACCTTGTGGGTCGCATACGGATTGTTCAAGGAGAAGCGTGATTGGCCTTTGGCAATTGCTAACACGCCAGGTATCATCTTTGGTTTTGTAGCTGCTTTCACCGCATTGTAAGTTCAGAACACAATACGACATCGTCCTCTTCACTCTTCTGGGTGGGGAGGATTTTTGTTTTTAGGCTGATAATCAGTGAAAAAGCCTTGTTGTTTGGGAATCTTTTTGTATCTTTGACGCAGCTAACAGCAGCTATTTACGAACACTATAAACATACTATAACGATGCGTATGAGAAGATATCAAACGGCCCTAACACTGTTCTTTCTCTCGCTTCTATTGCTTGCCTGCAAGACAAAGCAATCTGATGAGGCGAAGGATTCGGGTGTGGCAGCAGGTCATTTCCCTGACCAGAGGGAATATCTAAAGGAGTTCAAGGACGACATAGTCATCATGGAATGTGGAGATTACGACTTCAACACGACTCCAATAGGTATCGGAAATAAGTTCTTTACACTGTTGCATGGATGGGTATATACCGATGGAGTCCTCTCGCATACCATAACAGGTCAGGGACTGACATTGGGTATCTTGGTGCAAGACTTCCCAAATTATGAGGATTTGAAAGAATATGGTGGCTATTATGTATCAGACAAACCCTATATCAAAATGAATCTTTATCGCACGAAGGATGCCGTCTGGTTTATGAATAAGCGGTATCCTATCGAAAGAGAAAATGCTGACAGTATCTTCTCGCCATTAATGAAAACGGGGAGTGGGGAGATTGGTTCGGTTTGGATATTTGTAGGGGATATTCCCTTGAAGAGTAAGTAATTGTGACGTATGAAGAAGGACAGAAAATATACAATGTTGTTTCTGAGAAGGCAGTAACGGCTAATGGTGACTCGCTGTTTGATAAGAGGCGAACAGAGGTGCCGAAACAACTGAGCGACAAGGAGTTTGAACTCGCTAAGACCCTTGTGAGGCGGTATGTCGATAGTCATCAAGACAGTTATCTGCCCTTTGATTCTTATTTCCAACAATACTTAGGCTATAAGAAAGCGGGTGTTCTGATGGCTGATGTTGCCTTGTTTTCATCTTACAAAATCGTCTATCAAAAGGGAGTTGCAGGGATTACTCGCGAAGATTATAGGGTGAAATTCAAGTATCTGAAGGACTTTGGGAAGGAGCGTAAGATGCTTACTATCAACTTGGATAAGGGAGTTATCGTCAGAGAATAAGACGAACTTCGAGATGCTACTTATCTCTTTTGCCGCCTGAACGCTACTGTTTGCTTTTCATACCATGGTAATCCTTCGATAACCAACACACTATCATGTAATTCTAAAACCTTACATCGGGCGGTGTCCTCCTCGTTATACACTAAGAAAAGCGAGTCTTTCGCAAAGTGATAATGGGTAAACCATCTGCAGGTGTCGCCCATCCCTGGGTCGAAAACCGCAGTTGAGTCGGTCACCTCGAGTATTGGAGGCATACCGACGATAGTCTTTTTCACGCCTACCCACTCACCTGTAAATGCTTGGGGATAAACGGGTCCGTTGTACCTGCTGCATGCGATGAGCAGAACTGACAATAAGAAAGGATATAAAAGATGTCTCATACTTTACGAATTAACCGACTACTTTCTTCAAAATAAGTGTGCTTGCTGTTGCAAGCAAACCAAAAGAGACAAAAGAACCCTATCTCTTTTATAGTGTAAACGTACTTAATAGTATAAAATTGCTTGGTGTTGATGTTTTCTCTGACTACTGATGTGTATTCGGAAACATTTTTCTTTGTGGATTGAAATATGTTTACAAAGAAAGGATAAGATTGTGGACAAATACAAAGGAAACGCATGTGAAGGTCGTAGACGTAAGTCGCATGATGTCAGAGGGTTGTGAGGTCGGTTGTAGAAAGGCCTCTTCTTGGTGCAAGAAGGGCGTGTTCTTGGTGCAAGAAGGGCATGTTCTTCAACGTTGAAGGGCGTCTTCTTCAATCATGAAGGGCGTGTACTGGTAAGGAGAGGATTGAAAACTCTTTACAAGAAGTACGTGCTGTCTTGTATTGCAAAGCTGTTTCTATGTTTTCCTTTTCGCTTTTCTTTTTGTGACTGATAGACTTGTCAGTTCCAAAGCATGTATGGATAGGGTAGGTGGTTAGGGCGTGCTTTATCTGAGTGTATAGATAAGCAGTATAGAAGGTATGCTAATGTAGGGGTAGAGTGATAGCGTAGAAAAGCATAGACCGACTAATCCTTTTTTTCTTCTCATGGATGGAGTCGACTGCTTAAAATGCGGTAGAAGCTATTAGAACAGCCTGTTGACAGATATAGTTCAGCCTTATAGGCACAAAAAAAACCGCAGGACAAGGTCCTGCGGCCAATTTCTCTCTTTTTCTGTTCGTACTCTGAATTACTTAACAGAGTCTGGAGCAACTGAGTCAGCAGCAGCTGAGTCAGCGTTAGCGCTATCTACCATAGCTGAGTCTGCAGTAGAGTCTGCAGTAGAGTCAGCGTTTGCAGCTGGCTTAGAGTTACCACCACATGATGCGAAAGAGATAGCTGCAATAGCTACGAACATTAAAACTAATTTCTTCATTTCTTTGCTTTTTTAAATCTGTAAAACAATCATTTGTTTGTTAAAACGATGCAAAGGTAAGTATTTTTTTTATACGGCAATAATATTTTTAGGACTTTTTTTATTCTTTGAAAGCGGTGTTCTTGCAAAGTGTTGATACTCAACTATATACAAATAGTAAATAAATGTTAACGTTTTAGATGTGTGCCTACACAATTTGAAAAGGCTTCGTTTTTTGCTATCTAAAAGTCTTCTCTTGGCGTGAAAAATCTTCTTTTCTTTGTCTTTCTTACCTTTTTATAATGTGCAAACGGCCTCTTTTCTTTGGTAATGTGTTCATTTTACTGTAACTTTGCAGGTTATATGATAGATACAGCAGCATTTCAAGGCAAGACAGCCAAGTTCTATACGTTGGGTTGTAAGCTCAATTTCTCAGAGACAAGTACCTTCGCGCGTACCTTATATAATATGGGCGTGCGTGAAGCGAAGAAGACAGAGCAGGCAGACATCTGCCTGATTAACACCTGTTCGGTCACTGAGGTTGCCGATCATAAGTGCCGTCAGATCATTCATCGTATGGTCCGTCAGAACCCAGGAGCCTTTGTCATCGTGACAGGTTGCTATGCTCAGCTTGAGAGTGCAACGGTAGCGAAGATTGAAGGAGTTGACCTTGTCTTGGGGAGTAATGAGAAGGCTGACCTCGTGCAGTACCTTAGTGACGCATGGAATAAGGTCGATTCTGCTAAGGAAGAAGCACAGGAAGGGGAGTACCACTCTGTCAAGACGAAGGATATCAAGAGTTTTCAAGCAAGTTGCTCACGTGGTAATCGTACGCGCTACTTCCTTAAGGTGCAAGATGGATGTAATTACTTCTGTACTTATTGTACGATTCCCTTTGCACGAGGTTTCTCTCGTAACCCTACCATTCAGTCGCTTGTTGCACAGGCAGAGGAGGCTGCCAAGGAGGGAGGAAAGGAGATTGTGCTAACGGGAGTGAACATAGGTGACTTCGGAAAGACCACTGGCGAGAGCTTCTTAGACCTTGTCAAGGCATTAGATAAGGTTGAGGGAATACAGCGTTACCGCATTAGTTCGTTGGAGCCCGACCTGATTGACGATGACTTAATAGCCTATTGTGCCGAGTCACGAGCCTTTATGCCTCATTTCCATATCCCCCTTCAGAGTGGTTCTGACGAGGTGTTGAAGTTGATGCACCGCCGTTATGACACGCAGCTCTTTGCCCACAAGATACGACTCATTAAGGAGAAGATGCCGAGAGCATTTATCGGTGTGGATGTAATGGTGGGTTCTCGTGGTGAAAGACCAGAGTTTTTTGAGGACTGTTATAATTTCCTCAATTCCCTTCCTATTACCCAACTGCATGTCTTCCCCTACTCTGAACGCCCAGGAACAGCGGCCCTGTCAATCCCTTACGTGGTAGACGACCGTGAGAAGAAACACCGTGCTCATAAGCTCTTAAAGCTGTCGGATGAGAAGACACGTGCTTTCTATGCGGAGCATATAGGGCAGGAAGCCAACGTACTCTTCGAGAAAGCCGCACGTGGTAAGGCTATGCATGGCTTCACAGACAACTATATTCGTGTGGAGCTATCGCCTGCGCAGGCAAAAGAGGAGTATGACAACCAAATCCTCCGAGTACGTTTAGGCGAGTTCAACTTCGACCAGAGCTCATTAAAAGCAGACCTCTTATGAAAGTAGCCATTGTCATTCTGAACTGGAACGGACGCAGCATGATGGAGCAATACCTGCCTTCTGTGCTGAATTTCTCACGTAATGAAGCCGAGATAATCATTGCTGACAATGCTTCAACAGACGATTCTGTCGCATGGCTAAAAGCTACTTATCCCTATCTGCGAGTGATTGAATTGCCAGAGAACTATGGTTTTGCAGAGGGCTATAACCGTGCTCTTAAGCAGGTAGACAGCGAGTATTACGTGCTACTAAACAGTGATGTTGAGGTGACGCACCACTGGTTAACACCGCTCATAGAGGAGATGGATGCCCATGAAGACATAGCGGCTTGTCAGCCGAAGTTGCTCTCTGTGGCCAATCCTGACGCTTTTGAGTATGCGGGAGCATCGGGTGGCTTCCTCGACCGTTACGGTTATCCGTTCTGCAGAGGGCGTATCTTTGACACGGTGGAGGACGATAATGGGCAGTATGATAACAGTGAGGAAGTACTTTGGGCAACAGGTGCTTGCTTGATGATACGTGCTAAAGACTATTGGACAGCAGGCGGTTTAGATGGGCGTTTCTTTGCCCACAATGAGGAAATAGACCTCTGTTGGCGCCTGCATCAGATGGGGAAACGCATCTTCTGCTTCCCTGAGAGCTATGTCTATCACGTCGGAGGCGGTACGTTACCCAAGTCGAATCCACGTAAGACCTTCCTGAATTTCCGCAATAACCTTACTATGTTATGGAAGAACTTACCAGAGGATGAGTTGAAGCATGTCATGCGTGTAAGATGGTTCTTAGACTATCTCGCAGCATTTCAAGCACTGATACAGAAGCGTAATTGGGGTGAGTTCAAAGCGATACTATCGGCACGTCGTGCCTTTAAGAAGTGGAGACACGAATTTGAACGACTACCAAGTCATCTTGAGAAGAACGATGGTCATAGAGAGAATTTACCGTCCTGTACGCATGATGGACGCAAGGAGTATTCCCTTCTTTGGCAGTATTATGTGAAAGGACATAAGCTCTTTGAGACTCTACCTGAATAAAAATAAGAAAAGATTACACGCCTTTTTAATATTTTTAGCATATCACTTGCGCTTTAAAATAATTTTTAGTAATTTTGCAGAGAATACTCAAATATTGTAAAAAGTAACCAGTGAAATATCTCTATTCCATATTAACAGTTGTACTGTTCACCTGCGTTGGTTGTCAGTTTAGGCTTACATCAGATGATGGGAGAGACTCCTCTCTATTGTTTGAGATAGATCGCTATGACCGTTTGGAGTATCGTTATTTGACAACAGGTGACTTTTCTGCCCTCCAGCAGATGAATACTGAGTATCCTATTGAGACTCGTACGCTAATAGAAGATGTAGTAAAGATAGGCGAAATAACCGACCCTGACATCAATACTAAGTTCTTGAAGTTCTATCAAGACACAACTTTACAGTCGGTCATCGCCGCTGTCGAGTCGGAGTATGCCAATACGGAGGACCTTGACCACCAGTTTAGTTCGGCTTTCAAACGGTTGAGACAATTATTGCCGAATGTTGCCATACCAAGAGTCTATGCCCAGATATCGGCTTTAGACCAGAGTATTGTGGTCGGAAACGGTACGATAGGCATCTCGTTGGATAAGTATCTCGGACCTAACTACCCATTGTATGCGAAGTTCTATTCGCCTACACAGCGCAAACAAATGTCGCGTGAGTACATCCTACCAGACTGTATGACCTTCTACTTGATGAGTGTCTATCCTCTTCAACACTTTGAGTCGCGTCCGCAGGTGGAGCGTGATCTACAAATAGGAAAGATACAATGGCTTGTTAATCAGGTCATGACGAAGCGCATCTATCACAGTCGTTACGAAGAGGCGGTCGATGAATATATGAAAAAGAACCCAAAGATCTCGTATGAGGAACTGCTTCGTATGACGGATTTCTCTAAGTTTAATACCACTGGCAATTAACGATTACAACTCAGTTGAGCTGAAACAATTATACTGTCCCCTCTCAGAACCAACGGTGTCGACCGTAGGAATGGTTTTGCAGAGGGGATTTTTGTGTCTATACGTGTGTATGTCTGGTATGTCTGCTACTCTTAACAAAGGTCTATTTGTCTGTTTTCTTATTGATTGACTATCTTCTTCTCTCATAGGTGGCACGGTCGTAACAGATGTGTTCTACCCATGGTCGAACGCATGAGAATAGTGGTCTTTCCTCCTTCTCAACCTCCGCAGGGAGGAGTGTTAGATATGAGATAAACCCTATAAGGCGTTCGTGAAGAAGTAAGAAATAATTACATATCATTGTGCTTAATCCGTTCAAAATGCGAGAACTCTCTTCTCTGTAATCGACTCTATAAAACACAAGAAATCAAGACGTTACATACTCCATTGGAGAAGACGCCTTTCTTGCCCCAAGAAGGGCCTCCTCTTGCCCCAAGAAGGGCATGTTCTCGAACGAAGAAGGGCGTGTTCTCAAATGTAGAAGGACGAAAAAATAGACAAGGGGAAAGGTGGATAGAGGGGACCTCCCCCAGCCCCTCCGAAGGAGGGGAGCCCCAAGCTACTAAGAGAAAACCAATGACGTTTGTAGTTGTGGATGTTTAATATGATATTACTAACATGTAGACTTTAATACTCAATAGTAAACATCTAACACCCAACAAAGCACGCCATCAACACCTAACATTAAACACCTAACACCCAAAAATTACCACCCAACACCCAACAAAGCATGCCATCATCACCTAACACCCAACATCCATCACCCAACAAAGCAATTCATCAACACCCAACACTAAACACCTAACACCCAACACCCGCCTAACAAATTTGTTAGAACATTCTTGTTTATCCTCTTTTTTTTATATATTTGTGGCGAAAACTATTATGTTCTAACACTTAAACGATAATTTATGGAAAAAGGGAAAGCTATCTGCAAAGTCCTGAAAGAGGTTCGTCAGAGAGTTGCGAAAGAGAATGGAATAAGCTACAAGCCGGTAGAGTGTCATCATGAGGGCGAGTGTTCTGGTACTTGCCCAGGCTGCGAGAAGGAGATTCGTTACCTCGAAGAACAACTGAGGAACAAGCAGCGTGGAGGATTGGGATTGAAGGTTGCGGGTATTGCAGCAGGTGTCTGTGTGACAGTATTGCCAATGGCTGCTATGGTACAAACAGAGAGTAAGATCAGTCCGGAGGCGAATCCCCAGCTCATAAAGCAGGATAGTGTAGAAGTGGTGGACCTGACGGCGGGTAATCCAGATGCTGTACTCTTACGTGGGCAGGTGCTTGATAAGGATACAAAAGATTCATTATTTAGAGCAGTTGTTATGTTGAAAGGGTCAACAGCACCCAATGTAGTGGGGACATGTACCAATGTGGATGGCTGGTATGCAGTGAAAGCTCTACCAACCGACACCTTAGAAGCTGAATTTGTAGGCTATCATAAGACTTATGTAACGGTTAAAGAGCTGTTAGCGACAAAGGATAAGACGATTTATCTTGAGCAGGATACTACCAATTGGCATAAGACTTTCACCGTTGGAGGCATAAAAGGAACACCAGGGAAGCATCATCCAAAGAAAGGACCTAAGTCGCACAAGGAAAAGAAGTGCAAGAAGAAATAAAGAGAAGTTGATGGTATGACGAAAGGAAGGAGTACTTGTAAGTTGCTGAAGGATATTCGGCAGCAGATAGCTGATGCCAATGGTATCAGCTATCGACCCAAAGAGTGTCACCACAAGGGGGATTGTGCGGGTACTTGTCCTGCTTGTGAGGCGGAGATACGTTACCTTGAACGGGAGTTGAAAGCACGTAAGGGTAATGGCTTCGGTATGAAGGTGGCTGGTATCGCAGCAGGTATTTGTGCTACGGTAATGCCGATGACCGCTGCTGCGCAAGCTGTTAAGCCTGATAGTACGGCTAACCCTCCTGTACATACAGCTAAGAAAGGCGATGTAAAAGTAGTAGACCTTTCTGATAGTTGTGCATCACCTGTGGTTGTACGTGGAATGGTCATAGACAGTGAAGATTATAAGCCATTGGTTGGAGCTTCTATCTTAATAGACGGAACAACCAAGGAGACGGTCACAAATGAAGATGGACTGTTTGCTTTGAAAGTGCCGTCAGACACGTCGTTGGTTATATCATCTATAGTACACAATTATAAGAAGGTTCGTGTAAGTTCTCTTTTAAGTTCTGACAATAATGTTATTATGCTTAAAAAGTTGGTGTTGAGAGGTACTATTGCTGTAGTAACAGTAAATGCAGCAAGTGATACTGGCAGAGATGGGAGCGCAAGTAATATTGATGACGTGTATGGTCACATGACTTATAAACCAAAGTCACACATGGAGAAGAATAAGAAGAAGTGTAAGTAAGGATAAGGATTATGGCAAAAGGAAAGAGTACTTGTAAGCTGCTAAAGGATATTCGGCAGCAGATAGCGGATGCCAATGGTATCAGCTATCAGCCTAAGGAGTGTTACCACAAGGGGGATTGTACGGGTACTTGTCCTGCTTGTGAAGCGGAGATACGTTACCTTGAACGGGAGCTGAAAGCACGTAAGGGTAATGGCTTCGGTATGAAGGTAGCTGGTATAGCAGCAGGTATTTGTGCTACGGTAATGCCGATGACTGCTGCTGCGCAAGCTGTTAAGTCTGATAGTACGGCTAACCCTCCTGTACAAACAACCAAGAAAGCCTCTATAAAGGTAGTAGACCTTTCTGATAGTTGTGCATCACCTGTGATTGTACGTGGAATGATCATAGACGAAGAAAATAAAGAACCTGTGATAGGGGTAGCTGTTTTTATAGACGGAACAAACAAGGGCATTGCAACAGATGTAGATGGACAGTTTGCTTTGAAAGTTCCATCAGACACGTCGTTGGTTATATCATCTATAGGATACAATACTAAGAAGGTTCGTGTAGGTTCTCTTTTAAGTTCTGACAATAATGTTATTATGCTTGAAAAGGATGCGATGACAGGTTTGGTTGAAGTAGTAACAGTAAATGCAGCAAGCGATACTGGCAGAGATGGGAGCGCAAGTAATATTGATGATGTGTATGGTCACATGACTTATAAACCAAAGTCACACATGGAGAAGAATAAAAAGAAGTGTAAGTAAGGATAAGGATTATGGTAAAAGGAAAGAGTACTTGTAAGTTGCTGAAGAGTATTCGGCAGCAGATAGCGGATGCCAATGGTATCAGCTATCGACCCAAAGAGTGTCAGCACAAGGGGGATTGTGCGGGTACTTGCCCTGCTTGTGAAGCGGAGATACGTTACCTTGAACGGGAGTTGAAAGCACGTAAGGGTAATGGCTTCGGTATGAAGGTAGCTGGTATCGCAGCAGGTATTTGCGCTACGGTAATGCCGATGACTGCTGCTGCGCAAGGTGTTAAGCCTGATAGTACGGCTAACCCTCCTGTGCAAACAACCAAGAAAGCCCCTATAAAGGTAGTAGACCTTTCTGATAGTTGTGCATCACCTGTGATTGTACGTGGAATGGTCATAGACGCAGAAAATAAAGAACCAGTGATGGGGGCAGCTGTTTTTATAGACGGAACAAAAAAGGGCGTTGTAACAAATATTGATGGACAGTTTGCTTTGAAGTTACCACCAGACACTTCGTTGGTTATTTCATATATAGGTTGTAAGGATAAGAAGGTTCGTGTAAGTTCTCTTTTAAGTTCTGACAATAATGTTATTATGCTTGAGGAGGATGAAGCTATTGATTTTTCGGGAATAGCAGGAGGAGTCGTGACTGTTGTGCCAAACTACGATGACGTGTATGGTCATAGGACTTATAAACCGAAGACGCATAAGGAGAAGAATAAGAAGAAGTGTAAGTAAGGATAAGGATTATGGCAAAAGGAAAGAGTACATGTAAGTTGCTGAAGAGTATTCGGCAGCAGATAGCGGATGCCAATGGTATCAGCTATCAGCCTAAGGAGTGTCAGCACAAGGGGGATTGTACGGGTACTTGTCCTGCTTGTGAGGAGGAGATACGTTACCTTGAACGGGAGTTGAAAGCACGTAAGGGTAATGGCTTCGGTATGAAGGTAGCTGGTATAGCAGCTGGTATCTGTGCTACGGTAATGCCGATGACCGCTGCTGCGCAAGCTGTTAAGTCTGATAGTACGGCTAACCCTCCTGTACAAACAACCAAGAAAGCCCCTATAAAGGTAGTAGACCTTTCTGATAGTTGTACATCACCTGTGGTTGTACGTGGAATGGTCATAGACGCAGAAGATAAAGAACCAGTGATAGGAGCTTCTGTTGTAATAGATGGAACAAACAAGGGCATTGCAACAAATGTGGATGGACAGTTTGCTTTGAAAGTACCATCAGATACGTCGTTGGTTATTTCATATATAGGTTGTAAGGATAAGAAGGTTCGTGTAAGTTCTCTTTTAAGTTCTGATAATAATGTTATCATACTGGAAGTCTCTAATTTATCGGGTATATCGTGCATAGCAGGAGGAGTCGTGACTGTTGTGCCAAACTACGATGACGTGTATGGTCACATGACTTATAAACCAAAGTCACACATGGATAAGAATAAACGAAGTGTAAGTAAGGATAAGGATTATGGCAAAAGGAAAGAGTACTTGTAAGTTGCTGAAGGATATTCGGCAGCAGATAGCGGATGCCAATGGTATCAGCTATCAGCCTAAGGAGTGTCATCACAAGGGGGATTGTGCGGGTACTTGCCCTGCTTGTGAGGAGGAGATACGTTACCTTGAACGAGAGCTGAAAGCACGTAAGGGTAGTGGCTTCGGTATGAAGGTAGCTGGTATAGCAGCTGGTATCTGCGCTACGGTAATGCCGATGACTGCTGCTGCGCAAGCTGTTAAGTCTGATAGTACGGCTAACCCTCCTGTACAAACAACCAAGAAAGCCCCTATAAAGGTAGTAGACCTTTCTGATAGTTGTGCATCACCTGTGGTTGTACGTGGAATGGTCATAGACGAAGAAAATAAAGAACCAGTGATAGGGGCAGGTGTTTTTATAGACGGAACAAACAAGGGCATTGCAACAGATATAGATGGACAGTTTGCTTTGAAAGTTCCATCAGCCACGTCGTTGGTTATTTCATATATCGGTTATGAGAAGCAAAAGGTTCGTGTAAGTTCTCTTTTACGTTCAGAGAATAATGTTATTATTCTTAAAACCGATGGAAATGTGATGCTTGGAGACCTTGCTGTATTTACGAAGACAGTATATAACGATGATGTATATGGTCGTAGGACTTATAAGGTGAAGTCGCATAAGGAGAAGACGAAGAAGTGTAAGTAAAGATTAAGGTTATGGTGAAAGGGAAGAGTACTTGTAAGCTACTCAAGAGTATTCGACAGCAGATAGCAAATGCGAATGGTATTAGCTATCAACCTAAAGAGTGTCACTATGAAGGGGAGTGTGCTGGTACTTGCCCTGCTTGTGAGGCAGAGATACGCTATTTAGAGACACAGTTAAGAGAACGGAAACGCAAGGGATGGGGCATAAAGGTGGCTGGCTTGGCTGCAGGTCTTTGTGTTGCTACGGTCCCGCTTACATCATGTCAGAATAGTCCCAAAGCTTGCAACGTTGAGAGCAAAGCTCAGGATTCTGTAGATATGTTAGTTCAGGGCGAGACAGAAGTTATGCCAGAAGCACACACAAGAGATTTGAAGTGCTCCATAGCTATTAGTGGGCGAGTGCTTAATGCGTCATCTGGTGAGGCAGCTTCTGAGGTTAATATTATTATACAAGGTGGTAAGAAGAGAGTGTCTTTGGCTGAGGATGGAAGGTTTGCCTTGCAGGTTAATCGCAATGACACGCTCGTGTTCTCATCTTATGGGTATATAGATAAGGTGATAGCAGTGAAGTCTATTCGTAATCCTAACGATATGGTTGTCCGTTTAGAACCCTCTCTTGACAAAGTAGGAGAGATAGACAGGGAGTATTTAGAGAAAGAGTTAGAAAACAGTGCAGCCCCACAATCCCATCAAGAGAAATGCAGTCAGAATTAACATCACCGTTTATTGCCATCAATCGGCATAGGCTCTCTACCGATGGGGAGGGCGTAACGACATTGGTAGGGTTCCATGGTTGTCCGCTTCATTGCGTCTACTGCTTAAATCCTCAGTGCTTACAAGCTGACGGGGTATGGTGCAGGATGACGCCAGGAGAGTTATATAGTGAGGTGGAGATAGACGACCTCTACTTTATGGCAACGGGTGGTGGCATCTGCTTTGGAGGTGGTGAACCCCTCTTACATTCAGACTTCATCAAGGCCTTTGCAGCTATAATGAACCCTGAGTGGATGTTGACAATAGAGACGTCACTCAATGTACAGCTTGAGAGGGTCAAGTCTGTTGCCCCTTTGATAAAGCTGTGGTATGTTGATATTAAGGATATGAACCCTACTATCTATAAGGCATACACTTGTAAAGACAATGCTCTGGTAATCAGTAACCTTCAGTGGTTAGCAGCGAACGGGTATGCTGATAAGGTGATTATTCGCTTACCCTTGATACCCAAATATAACACAGACAAAGACCGACAAGAGAGTCGGCAGCAGTTGGAGAAGATGGGCTTTACACGCTTCGATACGTTTAATTATATAATAAGGTAGGAATATTAATACTCTATAATATACATAGTTCATCTTTTGAAATATCCTTTGAAATCATTATCTTTGCAATTAATAAAAAGAAAGAGAGTATGAGAAAATCCCTTATCATTTTATCAATTATATTTCTGTTGTTGCCTATCAGCGTAACAGCACAGAGTTTCGATGCCTTATGGCAACAAGTAAATCAAGCAGAGAGAATGGACCTGCCAAAGACACAAATCAGCTTATTGCAGCAGATTGAACGGAAGGCACAGAAGGAGAAAGCCTATGGGCAGGTGTTGGCAGCAAGTCTGATGGCATCAAGGTTACGGACAGAGATAGCTCCAGACTCTGCTGAGGTGGAGCTTAAACGATTGAAGGCAAAGGCAAAGATGGTAGAAGGTAAGGATGAGGTCTTATCGGCTATCTATAACTGTGTTTTGGGTGTGATAGATCGGAATGGAGATGATGGTAATGCTGACGAATACTTTAAGAAGGCACTTGCCAATCCTTCTCTATTGGCAAGCCAGAAAGCAGCTGACTTTCAGCCGTTGGTAGAAATCGGTAAAGACGATAATATCTTCAAGGGCGACCTGTTGCATGTTATTGGTATGCAGGTGGGTAACTACGATAAACTACATAGTTATTACAAAAGCGTTGGAAACCGAGAAGCAGCTTGCTACACGGCCTTGATGGGGATAGAGGAGAAGGAAGAGAGTATTCCAAAGCTCGACTCACTCATGCAAGAGTATAGCGACTTACCTATAAGTGGGGAAGTTGCAATACAACGTTATCTATGTATGGGCAAGGACACACCCGTTGAGAAGAAGATAGCTTATATTGATGATGCCCTCGTTAGATGGGCCTCATGGAAACGAATAGTGCGTTTACGTAATATCCGTATGTCACTGACAAAACCGATGTTCGATGCTCGTTTTGATAAGTCTAATGTTAGTTCGTCGGAGAAGAATAACTGGGTTAGACTGAATACACGCAACTTGTCGAATGTTACCATAACTGTTACGCGTACAAGACTGGCTGGAGATCACCTCCTTCGTGTCAATGTTGAGAAGGATAGGGATAAGTTGATGGCAAGCCTGTTACCCGCAACAAAGCAGACAATCAACCGTACTTACACTGGTCATAAGGACTATGAAGAGGTGAAGGACTCCTTCTTAATGCCTACATTACCTTTGGGTGTCTACCTTATTAAGATAGAGAGTTCTAATAAGGATGTCCTGCCAGAGTATGCTTTCTACTATGTTAGTGACCTCTATGTCATGTCTGAACAGCAGCCGAAGGGGCTGTCACGGTATGTTGTAGTTAATGTTGTGGATGGGCAACCAGTAGCCGATGTAAAGGTTAGAGCTACCTATGCAGAATATTATGGTAAGCCTTCTGTTGTAAAGAAGCAGGTGACGAACAAGAAAGGGGAGGTCGTGTTTGAGTCGGAAAGCAATACCCCAAAGATTTATGTCGCTACGAGTAAGGACAAAGCCTTTAGGGAAGTAAGACTGGAAAGTTCGTATGATTACAGTGGGAGAAACTATGACAACTTGGTGACTGAGGTCTTCACGGATAGGAGTATCTATCGTCCTGGACAGACAGTGCACGCATCTGTCATTGCTTATCAGAATACAAAGCAAGGCTATAAGACGAAAGCTGCAGGCGGACTAACCTTCGATATGATCTTACGTGACGCTAATTATAAGGAGATTGGGCGTAAGTCAGTGACTACAGACAGCTTCGGTACTGCTGCAGCCGACTTTGAGCTGCCTACAAGTGGACTGACTGGACGATTCTCTATCAAGGCAGATTATGGTACAAAAGGGTATGAGTCATTCTCGGTAGATGAGTATAAGCGCCCAACGTTTGACGTAAGTTTTGACGAATATAAGGATAAGTATGCTATCGGTGACACTATCAAGTTGATTGGACATGCTAAGAGTTTTGCTGGTGTACCAGTACAAGGTGCAAAGGTGCATTACGTTGTCACGCGTAATACAAGCTATTGGTGTAGCTTCTATGAAGACGTTGCAAGCGTGAACGAACAGGACGTTATGACAGATGATAAGGGTGAGTTCGTTGTTACCGTACCTTTTGTATTTTCTGACAAGGTCATGAAGGAAATAGAAGCCGGTAATAAAGACTTTCGCTCACTATTCTATCGTTTTAGTGTGGAAGCGTCGGTGACTGATGCTGCCGGTGAGACACATGAGGGCTATGCGTCGTTACCAATAGGGACAAAAGAGACGTTCTTGTCTTGTAATCTCCCTTATGAGAATCTGCGCAATAGCCTTAAAACGATAAAGTTCGGTTACTATAATGTTGCAGGAAATACTCTTGATGGTACCGTGAAATATGTGATAGTACCACAGCAGAAGGATAAGAGTAAGTATGTATATGGCAATTACACGACCGTGAAGGCTAATGAAGAGGTTGCTATAAAGGCTTTGTCTTCTGGAACTTATCGTCTACATGCAATTTGTGGGACGGATACAATAGACCAGGACTTTATTGTCTTCTCTTTAGACGATAAGCGTCCTGTTATTGAGACACATGACTGGTTCTATCTAAGTGGGAACCAATTCCCTCGTGATGGAGGTCCTATTTATATGCAGGTAGGCTCAAGCGATGAGAATCAGTATGTTGTTTATTCTATCTTCTCAGGCGATAAAGTGATTGAGACAGGTGCTTTCAATCAGAGTAATAGTATAACGACACGCAAGTTTATATATAAGGAAGAGTATGGTGATGAGCTATTTCTTAATTATGCTTGGGTAAAGAATGGCGTTCTGTATAGGCATTCTGAGAGGATTAGCCGTCCGTTACCAGATAAGAAGTTGATAGTGAAATGGAAGACATTCCGTAATAAGCTTACCCCAGGACAACAGGAGGAATGGACAGTGACCATTAATCGTCCTGATGGTAAGGCGGCTAATGCTCAGTTGATGGCAACGCTTTATGATAAGAGTCTTGACGAGCTCATGTCTCATTCATGGAGCTTTATCAACTTCTTCTCACTTAACTATACATTTGCTGAATGGCGTAGTCCTCGCTATGGAGGCATCTATCTTTCAGCTGATGCAAACCTTCATTATTATAATGTGGATAGGTTAGCTTTCTCAAAGTTTGATAGCCGCTTCTTAGAAGAATATGATACGCCAGATGCTTATATTTATTCAGCAACATCAGACCGAATGGTAAGCATGACGCGTGCCGTTAAGTCAATGGCTTTCGCAAAGGAGTCTGCTATGGCCGAGGTAGCTAAGGTTGGCCATGAAGATGACAATGAATCGGATGTGAAATTTACTGCTCCTGTTATCAAGAAAGATGAGGAGATAAAACAAGAAAAGGACAAAACGAAGACTGTAAAGCCTTCTATGCGTGAGAACCTCAATGAGACTGCCTTCTTCTATCCACAGTTGCAGACAGATGGGAACGGTAATGTAAGTATTAAGTTCACCCTTCCTGAGAGCTTAACAACGTGGCGCTTCATGGGATTAGCACACGATGAGGATATGAACAATGGCTTCCTTTCTGATGACATCGTGGCTCAGAAGACCTTGATGGTGCAACCTAACATGCCTCGCTTTGTCCGTATGGGTGATGAGGCGATGCTTTCTGCGCGCTTGTTCAACCTGTCTGAGAAGGATATCAATGCTAAGGCAAAGATTGAAATACTTGACCCTGCAACGGAGAAGGTGCTCTTCACCGATAGTAAGGCTGTTGTCTTGAAGGCACAGGGGGGTGGTTCGGCAACGTATAGTTTAGCTTCATTGTTGGCAAAGAATGCTAACAAGCTTACAGCTGACCAATCCTTGCTCATTGTGCGCTTCATGGTTGAGGGCGGTGGGTTCTCTGATGGGGAGCAACACTACCTTTCAGTACTTCCTAACAAGGAGTATGTGACAAACACCTATCCGTTTACTCAGAATGAGGCGGGCGTTAAGACAATAGATATCAGTAAGCTCTTCCCAAAGAAGAGTACCGACCAGAAGCTTACAGTAGAGTACACTAACAACCCTAACTGGTTGATGATTCAGGCCTTGCCATATATCTCTAAGACAAATGGCGATAATGCTATCAGTCTTGTATCGGCTTATTATGCAAATTACTTGGGTAATCACATCATGAGTACTTCACCGGTGATTAAGCAGACTATTGAGCAATGGAAGAAGGAGAGCAGTAAGGAGACTTCAATGATGTCGGCTTTGGAGAAGAATCAAGAACTTAAGTCGCTGGCACTTAATGAGACGCCTTGGGTGATGGAGGCAAAGAATGAAAGCGAGCAAAAACAGCAACTCGTGCGCTTCTTCGACGCTAATCAGTTGCAGAACAACCTTACTTCAATCTTCGAGAAATTGAAGGATTTGCAGCAATCTGATGGTTCGTTCTCTTGGTGGCCAGAGATGAAGGGAAGTCTGTATATGACGGTTGCGGTGACAAAGACACTCGCTCGTCTGCAGAGTATTACGACTCCAACACCAGAGCAAACGGACATGATTAAGGCTTCTTTCCGTTTTATGGATAAGAAGGTGGCTAAGTGTGTGAAGGAGATGAAGCGTTACGAGAAGAAGTATGACACTACTCTCTTCCCGTCTGATGACCTTTGTGATTATCTCTACACCAATGCTTTGTTCTATCACGACCGTTCTACAAATGATATTAAGTACCTCATTGACCGCTTGACCAAGATGCCTACGGAATTAACCATTTATGGTAAGGCTAACACAGCAGTAATCCTTCAGCAGTATGGTAGGGTTGAGAAGGCACGTCAATACCTACAGAGTATCAAGGAATATACGGTTTATACGGAGGAGAAGGGGCGTTACTTCGATTCTAAAAACGCTTATTACAGTTGGCGTGATTATAAGATACCAACGCAGGTGGCGGCTATTGAGGCTTTAAAGGCCATCGCACCTAACGATAGTAAGACGCTTATCGAGATGCAGCGGTGGCTCTTACAGGAGAAGCGTACGCAGGCTTGGGACACACCATTGAACTCTGTTAATGCTGTTTGGGCCTTTACTAATAAAGGTAACTGGCTGATGCAGAACGGAGAACACGCTACGTTGTTGCTTGACAACCAACCTTTGCAGACAACACAGCCTACTGCTGGCTTGGGATATGTGAAGGTTTCGCAGCCTGTCGACATTCAATCGCCTTCCCGTCATGAGCTAACAATCAATAAGACAAGCACTGGCACCAGCTGGGGGGCGGTCTATGCACAGTTCTTCCAGGCTTCGACAGACATCTCTGCAGCCACATCTGGTATGAAGATTATACGTGAGGTGCTGGTAGATAGCGTGTCTTTCAAGAAGACTATGCACCTTAAGGTGGGTGACAAGGTGCGCATCCGCTTGACAATCATTGCTGATCGTGATTACGACTTCGTACAGGTTGTTGACAAGCGTGCGGCCTGCCTTGAGCCTGTTAGCCAGTTGAGTGGTTATCGTTGGGGGTATTATATTGCTCCGAAGGACTACACCACCAACTATTACTTCGATGAGATGGCTAAGGGTAAACATGTTGTTGAGACCGAGTATTACGTTGATCGCGCTGGTGTTTACCAAACTGGAACCTGTACAGTACAGTGTGCATACGCCCCAGAGTATAGCGGACGCACTGGAGCCATGGTTATTCAAGTGAAGGAGTAGACATGTAGACGAGTAGATAAGTGAATGAGTTGACAAGTAGATAAGTGGATGAGTTGACAAGTAGACGAGTCTACAAGTGAACGAGTTATTAGGTAGTGAGGTGGATAGGGGGATATTTCCTTACCTCCCATCCACTCCTCTCACTCTTTTATATAAATAGTAGGAATGCTTCAAATAGAGATAGATAACGGTAGTGGTTTTTGCTTTGGTGTGACCACAGCCATAAAGAAAGCCGAAGAAGAATTAGCCAAAGGGACAAAGTTATATTGCTTAGGTGACATCGTACATAACAGTATGGAGGTGGAGCGTCTGACGAAGAAAGGGCTCATCACCATCAACCATGAGCAGATGCGCGAGCTTCATGACGTGAAGGTTCTACTGCGTGCTCATGGCGAGCCTCCCGAGACCTATGAGCTTGCAAGGCGTAATAACATTGAGATCATAGATGCTACTTGCCCCGTGGTCCTTGCCCTTCAGCGGCGTATCAAGACTCAGTATGAGAAGGGACGACAGCCTTCTTATATGATAACATCCAAGGGTAACACAACTGTCAACGACCCATCAAAACTCAGACCCCTAACAGAAGGAGAAGACACGACATCTTCCTCCTCTGTTTCTCTCCCTCCTGTAGTGGGCGAGGGACAACCCCTTAGTGCGTCGTCCTCCATTGTCATCTTTGGAAAGAACGGTCATGCAGAGGTACTCGGACTGGTTGGGCAGACCCATAGTCATGCCATTGTGATAGAAAAGTTTGAGGATGTAAAGGCCTTAGACTTCACCCATGACATTTATCTCTACTCCCAAACGACAAAGAGTTTGGATGAGTTTCATAAGATAATAGACTACATCCAGCGTCATATCTCCCCTGATGCTAAGTTCCAAAGTTTTGATACTATCTGCCGACAGGTGGCTAATCGCATGCCCAACATCTCTACCTTCGCTGCCCGTCATGACTTGATTCTCTTCGTGGCAGGCCGTAAGAGCTCGAATGGTAAGGTCCTCTTCCATGAGTGCCTAAGTGTAAATCCAAACTCCCATCAGGTTGAGAGCGCTGATGAAATCGACATGAACTGGTTTAATGGGGTAGAGACAGTGGGCATCTGTGGCGCAACGAGTACACCAAAATGGCTGATGGAGGAGTGTCGTGATGAGATACTTCGACATACGAAATGATACTTTTTTTTATCTTTTTTACGAAGAGTTTGAATGCGAAAGCTATCTTTTTATGATAGACTTTCGCATTTTTTTTGTACCTTTGCACCGTCATTCAAGATTTAATGTGGCTTTATTGCAACACTTGAGTTAGGTTTTCTCTTGAAATGACAACATACAGAGTAACATTTGTTGGGCCTTCCAACAATTATAAATGATAGAGCATATCAGTCGTTGATAATAGGTGTTTAGGGACTTATATACTCTTTGGTAATCTTTTCATAACGCTTAAAGAAGTGAGAAGGTGCCATTTCTAAGGTTAGTGTTCAATCACATCCTTTGACATCTCTGTTCCTGTTATCAAAGCGTTGTAGCACTGAAAACATTGTGCAGCATTCTTGCTTGTGGGCATCCCATCACTCCTTTATTTTGGAGCATATCTCTTATTGTCCCATATTACATATATAATAGTATTCATCAAAAGTGTTGTTAATAGACTTATGAAAGAACAAAAGAGTTTCCTTGTACCTATGGCATTCTTAGGACTAATGTTTTTCACTTGTGGTTTTGCACTGGGTATTAATTCTTTATTGGTACCAGTATTGAAGGTTTCGTTAAGCGTCTCTTCCATGGAAGCGTATATGCTTATTGGTGCAACATTCCTTCCTTTCCTCATCTTTGGCTATCCTGCGGGAATATTAATCAGTAAGATAGGGTATAAGCGTACGATGGCTACTGCGTTTGGAATGTTTGCCATAGCTTTCGGAGCATTTATCTTCTCGGCAGATGCAAAGAGTTTTCCTTTGTTCCTGACGGCTTCTTTTTTCTGTGGAACGGCCAACACCTTCTTACAAGCAGCTATTAATCCTTACGTTACGATATTAGGACCAACGGAGAGTGCCGCAAAGCGTATCTCTATTATGGGTATGATTAACAAGTTAGCTTGGCCAGTATCACCGCTGTTTATTGCTCTCTTTGCAGGAGCCTCAGGCAGTGTTGCTATAGATGACTTAGGTAAACCCTTTGCTGTGATTATCTTTCTTTTCATTGCTTTGGGTGTTGTGGCGCTTTTATCACCATTACCAGAGGTTAAGGCCGCTGGTGAGGATAGCAGTGAAACAGATGAGATTGACCAAGAGGTGTCTGCTTATGCGAATAGTAAAAAGTCTGTTTTCCAGTTTCCACATTTGGTTCTTGGGGCTATTGCCATCTTCTTTTATGTTGGTGCAGAGACCATCGTCTTGGGTACACTGATTGATTATGCAAACGAGTTAGGGCTTACTCATCCAGAGAACTACTCTTGGATAACACCGATTAGTATTAGTATTGGATATATAACGGGAATTATCCTTATCCCTAAGTATCTTTCTCAGACACGTGCTTTGCAGATATGTTCGTTCGTAGCCTTGCTGGGCACTGCCCTTGTCGTTCTTCTCCCAGGAGTTTATAGTATCTTTAGTGTTGGCGTCATGGCCTTAGGCTGTTCACTGATGTGGCCTGCTTTTTGGCCTTTAGCACTGATGGATTTGGGTAAGTTCACCAAGAAAGGGTCGTCACTCTTAACCATGGGACTTATTGGTGGAGCTGCTATCACAGTGTTGTTTGGCCTCTTAAAGGATGTTTTAGATGCTCGATATGCCTATGGTCTTTGCTTTGTATGCTTTGGTTATATTATGTTTTATGCTTTCAAGGGCTATAAGTTGCGTTAACAGAATATCGTCTGAAAGTGCTTTAAGTTCCTACACAACAAGTTCTTGATCAGACGCTTAACTATAGGCTTATAGCACATCATAATCTTTAGAAGTATTAGATTTGCGGGATTACCTTTACGGAGGTAGTCCCGTTTTTGATGGTTCTTTCAATCTAAGTGCACAATCTCTTTCATGCGACAACCTTATAGAAGGCGCTGCTATAAGCTACCTTCTCGGGTGCGAATAGGTCCTTACTCATTCTGTGAAAACCTCTGAGGAATGAACCTTCAGATAACTTTCTTAATTCATGAAAATATGTGACAAAAACACACAGGTTTGTCCTTAAATCAAGACAATATCATCTGTAAAAACGAACTTCGTAACTTGTAATATATCAGCATATTACATACTCTGTTGAAGAAGACGCCTTTCTCGCCTCAAGAAGGGCGTCTTTTGCATACAAGAAGGGCATGTTCTTGAACGCAGAAGGGCCTCTTCTTAAACGCAGAAGGGCGTGTACTGGTTTCAAGAGGGGCGAAAATTATTGACAAGCCGTTGAGGAGTTAAGGAGTTGTAAGGGGTGAGAACGAGGGAAGACAAGGCTATCTACCCTCGCTATGTTTGTGTTTTACGACCTGTTCGATACATACTCCTCGCACAGATAATCAGCCGTTAACACTATGAAAAACCCTTGTATCGCTACTTGAAAAGCCCATTGAACCTAATAACTAACCTCGATAGAGGCTGGATAAACACGATAGGGGTCGTAGTATTCGGTGCAACTATTTATCATGTCTTGCAGGTTTGGCTTCACTGTCTTACGATAACATTCCTGTCCATTGATGATGACTGTTACGGGCTTAGCCATGTTTACGAGCTCATTGTTCAGATAGATACGTAGCCGACCACCCTTTGCTATGGTGTAGTTACGGTTGAATTTCATTTCAATTCCCCATTGTTTGTCACGCTCGACAGCGGTGTATTCCACCTCTCGAATACTGATTCTCACCACGTTATCATGGATAGTCATGTCGTAGTAGGTGCGATTCTTCGTAGGAGAAGCTATCACTTGAAGATTGTAGAAACCTGACCGATGCCGCCCATCGATCTCGTAGTCCTCCCAAAGAACAGTCTTTGGATAGGGGTTGCGGACAAAGTTTTTCAGCCAAGGGGTGGTGAGGTCATAATTAATATGGTGTTGCATCCCAGGCAGAAGATTGATGCGATGAACAAAGAGCGGCCGCTTGTCAGTATCCATGGGGCGTGCCAACTGTGCCGAATCGAAGGCCACTTGCGTGTAATAAGTCAGTATGTTGCGGTAGAACCCAGTGTCGTCTGCCCCTGTAAGGAATGAGAACCCTATGTTAGCACAGTTCTCTATCGGTGCATTCTTCAGTGGTTCGCCCCCTGCCATAGGCCCCGCTGCAGCCCAGTAGTCGGCATAGAACGAGGCAAGACGCTGACTGCCGTAGCCTCCCTCAGATATTCCGAAGACATAAAGGCGGTTGGCATCGACATTGCCCTCGGCGAGTGCTTGTCGGAGAAGGCGTTCCCAAGCAAATTGCTTAGCTACCTGCCACCAGCGATAGTAGTCGCCCTCGTTAGGAATCTGTGGGATGAAATAGAGCGAAGGACCGTCTTTGAACCTGTTGCCTAAGGCAAGTCCGGTAGACCATTCTTGTTCTTTCGGACCAGAACCATGCAGGTAAAGAAACAAGGGTAGCTTTCCCTCGCTGCTTCCCTTCCATCCGTAATTGTAGGGCATGACCGCATCTTTCTCCAAAGCCACAGGCAGGTGCCATGAAGCCTTCACCCCTTTCCGTAAGTCCTCAGGCTTGGCAAGTTTCTCTTCCTTCAACGCTCGGTTGGCTTCACACCATGCCGTCCACACCATCTTTTGGTTTTCAGCAATCTCGTTAACCTTCATTACTTGTTGTATAGATGTCGTGTAAGGTCGGTTACGTTGGTAGGCCTCCTTGCTCTTCAGTTCCTCGTCCTGTTTTGTTTTGAGTGTTTGTAGGAAATAGTTCTTCACCTTCTCCTGCATATTTCGTCCTTGTGCGTGAGCGATGTGCGTGTTTGCAGAGAGCGCAAACACCACTCCCACAGCAATAATAAAGTGATTGGTCTGTCTCATTTTACGACTTTGTATCTTCAATGTATTTGTTTGTTAGGGTTCAGTCCCTTGTAAGATTTAGCTTTGCAGACAAAGGTAAGCATTTTCAAAGGACTGTGCAAGTGTTCTTAAAAGAATGAAGCCTCACCCCTGACCCGCTCCGTTAGGAGATAGGTTGGGGTGAGGCTCTCTCGCTTTTTCGGGTGTCGACGGCATTTATTCAGTCTGTCATCGTCCACTCCGACATCTTTTCTTTTATTGTCAGGCTAACCTTATTCACGTTGTAACCTTGTCTTTTATGCTCGGTCAGACACCGTTCACGCCGTTACGCAAACTTTATATCCTGTCTATTAGAAGCCACCGAAGCCACCGCCTGATGGTGGAGGACCTGATGGACGTTCGCCTCTTGGAGGACGCTGACCGCCCCGTGGCCCCATACCCGGCCCGTTTCGGTCGAAATCAGGACCATCCTTTGGTTTCGGCATAGCGTTCTTACCACCAAAGAGGTTCAGACGGTAGGTTGCTCTCAGCATGATATAGCTGTTGATACTATTGTATTCTGTATCCGTACGACTCACAGAGTTGATGACACGTGAGAGATTGCTCTGCTGACGAAGGATGTCATAGAACTGCAAGCTGAAGGTCAGCGCGTTCCCTTTCAGCATACTCTGTGATATTTGTGCATTCCAGAGTAGCTCGTTAGTGTTCAATGAAGCATCGCTATAACCACGTCGACTGTTCTGGTGGAGGTCGGTCGAGATGCTCATGTTCCATGGTAGGTTAAGACTCAGCGTACCACCATAAGCGAACTGCCATGTGCGTAGGTTGCTCATACTCTGCAGGTTGTTCTTCGTGTTAGTATAGTCTACTGACCCGTCTAACTCTAACTCCAACCACGATGTACGATAACTTGCAGCAAGTCGTTCACCTAAGCTAAGCGACTTCGTGATATTCTTGTCTAAGCTACTTGTGCGGTTCAGCTGTAGATAGCTGACGTAGCGGTTGAAGTTAGCACGGCTGAAGCTATGGATGTTCCATACGCCAGCTGAGTCGATACTCATGTTATACATCAGTCCTGCATCAGCTCCCCAGTTGCCATTCACATTGACAGGCTGTATCGTACGAGCACCTGTGACAGCATCGTAGGTAACGCTGTTTCCTATGTCGTTTCGGGTCGTTGAGAAGTTTGCAAAGGTCATCAATGCCTGCGCATGACTCTGCTTATAGGTGTTATAGAACAAGCGGAAGTTATTGGTGAAGGCTGGTTTCAGACCAGGATTACCAATTGAGATGTTCTGTGGGTCGGTGTTGTCGACGATACTAAGCAGCTGGCTCATTGTTGGTTGAGCAATCGTACCCCTATAGTTGATACGTAGGTTGCTCTGCTCACTGAACTTATAACGGAAGTCGAAGGTAGGACTCCAGTTGAATACCGTGCGTGCTGTGTCGACATGTACACCGAGGTAATCCTGCATGTAAGTGGAGTGCTGTGGTTGAAACATTACTCCCACGTTCATCTTCCATTTGTCGCGTATCATCCTCATCATCACTTGCATGTCGTGAGTATAGGTGCGATACTCAGAGTTTCGACTCAAGTTATTATCAAGGTAGTTGCCCAATGGGTTGGTCAACAAGCCGAGATAGTTGTCCCATGAACGGTAGGCAGGTTTCAAGCTACCGAACGTCCCTGATGGTAAAGCCGACAGATCGTAAGTGTCGCGGTCGCTCTTTGAGAAGCCATACTTAAACTGGTAGCTGAATTGCAAGTAAGTCTTGCGGGCTATTGGTTCGCTGTAAGTAGCCTGCAAGGCGTAGTCCCAGCTCTTTGTCGGCATGAGGTTGTAACGGTAAGCACGGTAGGTAGAGTCGTTACCGAGAGCGTCCTGCAACTGAAAATACTCAATGTCTTGTGTTGAGAACGTCTTAGAGTCCGAATTACTATAGTTGGCATCTGTGCGCAAGGTGACGTTTCGTCCGTTGCTGGAGAGCTTGCGGTTCACCTGTAACATAGCTCCCAAAGCAGTGGTGTTACCATAGCTGATGGTCATATTACGCTGTGTGTTCACCATCAAGCCAAGCCCTTTCAGCTGTGCGATAGCGGCCGTTGACAATGGATCGTCAACCGTTTCGTAGGGGTCAGCATTGTAGGCTGCAGACGAACTAACGACCTGTCCGTCGCTCTTACTAAGTCGGAGATTAGGTCGGAACATAATGTTCCATACCGAGTCGGGATGCCACTCGAGTCTGAAACGACCATCCCAGGAGTTCGTTCTGGTGTATTCTTGTGACAAGCGGTTCGCAAATGAGCCTTGTCGTGCTACGAAGTTCTCACTCGCTATACGTGTGTTTAGATCGCCATCAGCGTGGTTCCAGCGCACACTACCGTCCCATTGCAGGGTCTTACCATTGTCGTAGTTCATGTTCAGACCCACCATCTTGGTAGCGTTCAGACCTTGGCGCACACCACCGAAGCCGCCACGTGGACCACCGCCAAAGCCCATGTCGTTGACATTATTGGCTGATGCAAAACCCATTATACGGAACTTATTATTGAAGTAAGCGCCCATCGCCTTCTCAGTATAGCGGTTTTGCGTACCGATACCGAGGTCGATATTAGAGAAGAGACCCTTGTTCATACCCGACTTGATACCGAAGTCGAGTACTGTCGACTCGTTTCCATCATCAATACCAGTAACTCTACTGAGGTCACTCTTCTGGTCGTAGGCCTTAATCGTTTGTATGATAGAGGTAGGAAGGTTCTTCATTGCGGTCTTGGTGTCGCCCACCATGAACTCTTTCCCATCTACAAGAATCTTCTTAACCTCCTTACCATTAATCTTAATCGTACCGTCGCTTGATACTTCTGCACCCGGTAAGCGTTTTACGAGGGCCTCGATAGTGGAGCCTTCAGGCACTCGATAGGCCGAAGCATTATACTGAAAGGTATCGGCTTTAACGACTACTTTCGGTGCACTGGCCACTACCTTAACCTCTTTCAACGTCCTTGTGTCTACTTGAAAGTCTAATTGTCCCACCGAGACATCCTGCTCGTTGGCGATAGTAACGTTTTGGAAAATAGTCTTGTAGCCTACATACGATGCCTTTAAGATGTAGCGTCCGTTATTAGGAGCCGTAATCTTAAAGCTTCCTGCTTCGTCTGATGTGGCACCAACGACGTAGCTACTGTCCTGCTTCAGCAGCTGAACAACAGCAAAAGGTACCTTTTCTTTTAACTCTCCATCGTAGAGAGAGCCCGTAATTGTCCTGTTCTGTGCCAGCATCGATATAGAGCCAGACAGCAAAAGAACAAACGTCAACAGTCTTTTTACCATAAGTTTATTGTTAAATTCTTAATCTTGTTGTCGCACGATAAGTATGATGATGAAAGTAGAATAAGGTTTAATGAGATATAAATAATTTATTAAATAAATGTTGTTCGACGACTTGTTGTGGCCGAATGAAAGTTCTCTGCGTAGGAAAACACGGTGCGTTATCCTCTGAAAGGGTTGCACATAGAGTGAGCAATGTGCGCAAAAACGTGACAGATAGTATTAAAGTGTGTGAAATATCAGCGTGTTTCTGTGTTTTCGTAAGCTGAAAAAGCTTATTTTTGTATTGTGAACTATAGAGGAGAAGCTTATGAAACAGAACATTATTATATCCAAACAGTTCAAGAGTGAACTGGCGACAGCGATCTCTGAGTGCGAGAAAGACAAGATATTTGTGCTTGTTGATGAGACGACACGTGAGTTGTGTTGGGAGCTTATCAAGGATGATTTCTGTCTAAAAGAGGCTCAAGTGATTACGATAGGTACGACAGATAGCAATAAGACGCTCGATACCTTGGTTGCTGTGTGGGAGGCCTTACAGCAGGGAGGGGCTACGCGTCACTCGCTGTTGATAAACCTTGGTGGTGGTATGGTGACCGACCTTGGTGGCTTTGCAGCATCAACATTCAAGCGGGGCATTAACTTCATTAATATTCCTACAACGCTTCTTGCGATGGTTGATGCCAGTGTTGGTGGCAAGACGGGCGTGAACTTCGGTGGATTGAAGAATGAGATTGGGGTCTTCAATGAGGCGAATACGGTTATTCTTAATACTGATTGGCTTAAGACACTCGACGCTGCTAACATCCGCAGTGGCTATGCCGAGATGCTAAAACATGGTTTGATTGCTGATGAAAGGATGTGGGCTGAGTTAATAAACTATAACCTTGCTGAGCCAGACTTGCTGCTGTTGAGTGGAATGTTGGGTAGAAGCGTATGCATAAAAGAACGTATTGTGGAGGAGGACCCGCACGAGAAGGGTATTAGAAAGGCCCTTAACCTTGGTCATACCTTTGGTCATGCGTTCGAGGCATGGGCTTTGGAGCATCGTCCCATCCTTCATGGATATGCTGTAGCCTTTGGTTTGATAGCTGAATTATACCTCTCTGTAGTGAAGACTGGTTTTCCAACAGAGCGTATGAGGCAGACGGTCAGTTTCATTCGTACGTATTATGGTGCGTTGCCCATCACCTGCAATGATTATGCAAGGCTCATTGAGCTGATGCATCATGATAAGAAGAACCGTGGAAATGAGATTAATGTCACACTCTTAGGGGGTATCGGTGACATCCGTATCAACCAGTCTGTTAGCGAGGAAGAGGTGAAAGAAGCCCTTGACTTTGTGAGGGAAGGGTAGTAAAGGGTATTGGGCTAATAAGGCTAATAAGGCTAATAAGACTTAAGCCTAATCACCAATCTTATCCTATTGGGCCTCCCCTCCTTCGGAGGGGCTGGGGGAGGTCCCAGCAGTTTAGTACTCCCCTCCTTCGAAAGAATTGTAGGGGATTTAGCAGCTTGGGCCTCCCCTCCTTCGGAGGGGCTGGGGGAGGTCCCCTTCTCCCTACACCCCTTCTTCCTCCGATTTATCCACTTCACTCTTCGGCTGTTCGGGTTGGTCGCTTGGAGTGTCTAATTGTGTTGCCTTATTGATACGCATCCTACTCATGTTATCGATGGTTACGTCTAAGGGAACATACTCGTCGCTCTTTGGGTCAGGAGAGCCAACACTTGCTCCGAAGTATAGTTTGTTGCCCTCAGCTCGGTCGAACATGAAACCTATCAAGGCTCCATTCTTAGCGTACTGATTGTCGGTAAACTCTCTGAAATCGTCTTTTGTAAGCGTACGGTCGTAGAATGATGAACCATCCGAGCGTAGTATCTGTACTTGAAACTTGTTGTCATAGTATTTGCGGCCGTCCTCGTCACTTACAGTAGAGAGTGATTTATCAGCAAAACGATGTATGCGAATGGTATAGGTAGCACCCATCCACTCCACTTTCTTCTCATACTTGAACTCATCCATAGCCTTTGTACCACTCGGCACATGAGGTTTTGGAGCTATCTTAGTGATGATATCGTTTGATTTCCTTTCTTGCTTGCAAGCTGTAACACCCAAGAGTAGCAGGCTCAAGCTTATGATGTGTAATATATTTCTTGTCATAATACGTGATTCTTGTAGGCAAATTTACGTATTTTCTTTGAACCTTGCAAGGATGAACAATAAAAGATAGCTTTACAGAGGGATTAGGGTTGATGGATTGCTCGGCTATTTCTACGGGCGAGTGCTTGGTGGGGTGAGGCTTCTATTGGCTGTAAGGTTCTGTGTTATCGGTTGACTTAATGTCTCTGTGAAATGCTGTGTGTTCTGTTATTCTGTGTTATTCTGTGAGAAATAGAACGCACCCACTCGATGAGATAATGCCTATGAGATTTGCTGGGGAGGTTTATCTCTCACAGAACTCACAGATTTAACAGAACATTATAGCGCACAGTTTCAAACCCACAGAAGGCCTTCGGCATACAGATATCACAGAACGTTATAGCTAATGGTGGCTGTAAGGTTCTGTGTTATCGGTTGACTTAATGTCTCTGTGAAATGCTGTGTGTTCTGTTCATCTGTGTTCTTCTGTGAGAGAAAAAAATGTCCTCTGTGAGAGATAGAACACTAACCTGGTAAACAGAAAATGTCAAGATATTTTATAGATTGTTCCCTTCTTTTTTTGAGAAAAGGCCGAGTATACAACAAGAAGACGCCCTTCTTTGTCCGAGAACATGCCCTTCTTGCATGCAGAAGACGCCCTTCTTGAGGCAAGAAGGGCGTCTTCTACAAAGCTGTTTGTAATAGCTTGATTTGTTGACTGTTATGAGTGTGATAAAAGGAGATGATATGAGCTTATTCTAAGGGAACTTAGTTTGAGGCGGTGTAATGATTTTTTGTAGTCTTAATGATTATTTTGGGGTGTGGAGGCATTACCGATTTTTCTCATGTGGAGATGTTGATAAATAGGTTGGACACGTTCCTTATTCTTTTATTAGTAGTCCTATAAAGGGCAACCTCACCCCTTGCTCCCCTCTACAATCAGAGAGGAAGCGGGGGTGAGGTTACCTTTATAGGGATAGACCCACTGTTAAGTTTGATTTAGATACAATCCTTTAGCAACTGTATAAACCGCTCTTCGCCTAATCCAGAACGTTCAGCAGCAGTGCGGACAGTGGCCTTCTTGAGTATCAACTTACCTAATGGCGTGTTCAGCATCTTGAAGGATGGATAGCGAGCAGCAAGTTCCTTCTTTAGATGAGGATAGACTTCAAAGAGGTCTTTCAAGCGTGTGTCTGAAGTTATCTCTATCTGCTTGTCTGCTTGGGCAGTAGGTGCATCGTCGTTCTCATCGCTGGTAGCGGTGGTGGTTGATGCGTTTTCCTCCTCTTTACCAGCCCATGTCAGTAAAGTCTGTGAGCCAGTCAGCTCACGGATATGCGTACAGTCTTGCATCATTTCGAGTACGCCACGGAAGCGACCTTGCTTATCGCGCACAGCAAAGTAGATGATATAGAGGAACACTTCAGGCTTGTTAATCCAGAACTCAGCCTTGTCTTGTTCGCCACTACGGAACTTTGCAACAATCTCCTCAACGATGTGCACGCTCTTACGAGGGTGGCAGTTAGATACTTGTCGACCGATGACATTCTTCGACCTTGGGAAGATGCGGTGGTCAGTATCAGAATAGAATTTCACCAACTCGTTCTCGTCTACGAAGGAGATGTCGATTGGCAGGTGCTGATAGATAAGGTTGATTTGCTCTAAGGTAAGCTTACCTGTTGCCACATCCAACTCCTGCTGTGGTCCTGCTGAGTAACCATACTTACTGAGTAGGGCTTGGAGGTCTTCTGCAAAGCCTTCTTTAGGTGTTGAATGGTGGGTGTTGGGTGATGATGGAGTCTCCACTGTGAAGAATGCAAAACCAATCTCTTGGTCGCCTGCCTTCATGTCCTCAAACTCTTCCGCAGATATAAGTGCGTAAGAAGTAGGGTAGAGAATAGTCTCTTCCTTCTCCATCAAGTCGCGTGCATTGGCTATCAACTCACTTTGAGCAGCGATGAAGGCCTCCTCGTCGTTAGCCTCTAAGAGTCGCAGCGACTCCTTGATCTCATCACGGATGATGTCGTCAAAGTTCCACATTGTCGTTGTTGGGCGGTCGAAGCCCTTCTTCTCCAAGAGAGGATAGAGTTGGTTCTGCTTACGTTGGTAGTGGATAGGATACTGACGTATCTGGTCGTAGAGTTCTAACCACTGGTTCTTTATCATCGGATACTGTATGAGGTCCTCAACAGCAAGAAGCAGTCGGCGCATCTCATCGTTCTCTTTATAATAATGTGAAAGCGGGTGGTCCTCTGGTACATCTGGTCGGCTATAATCCATGAAACCCTCTACGAGTTCAATAATCTTGCGCATGTCGGCACGGATACACTCATCGTCCTCACGCGACTTCATATTTTGTTCGATGAAGGCAAGGTGATAAGGGCGTATCTTCCCTACCTTTGTCTTCATTTGCTCACGTGCCTCTTCTAATGAGAGCTGTCCTGTCTCGTACTTTTCCTCCAGTTCAAGCATTGCTTGCATCTTCTCCATTTCAATCTTAGGGAGAAAGTCTTTCATCTTATTTGCCATAACTCTGTTACTGATTTTATTATTTTCTGCTGCAAAGATAAGGCCTTCTTTGTAAATAGAAAGATAACAAATGTGACTGATTTAAGTTAAAAAAAAATAATATGTTGACCTTTGTGAAATCTGTTCTTCTGTGTGGTTCTGTGAGAGAAAGAATGCAAGAGGCTCGTTGGGGGGAGTATCTCTCACAGATTATCACAGATGAACAGAAACGTTTCTGCTCACAGGGAGAATTCACAAACGCCTGCAAGCAGACGACAGATATCACAGAACGTTATAGCTAATGTTGGCTGTAACGCTCTGTGCTATCGGTTGACTTAATGTCTCTGTGCAACCCTGTGTAATCTGTTCTTCTGTGTGGTTCTGTGAGAGATAGAATGCAAGAGGCTCGTTGGGGGGGGAGTATCTCTCACAGATTATCACAGATGAACAGAAGCGTTTCTGCTCACAGGGAGAACTCACAAACGCCTGCAAGCAGACGACAGATATCACAGAGCGTTATAGCCAACGTGAGCTGATACGTTCTGTGCTATCGGTTGACTTAATGTCTCTGTGCGCCTTTGTGTAATCTGTTCTTCTGTGTACTTCTGTGAGAAAACGTATACACATGAGAGTTTTAGTTTATTACTCCTTATTTAGGAGGAATTGTATTTTTGTGGTATTATGCTTTGACAGTTATTTAATAAGTCTTTAGGAAAGTAGCAGAAAGACTAATATTATTTCGTTATTTTAATAAATTCCTGTCTTATTCTTTTGTATTTCAATAATTATTATTATCTTTGCACGCAGTTAAACGAAAATTAACTTGTAATAACGATGATGAGAGTTACGAAGTGTTTAATCCCAACCACTGATGCTTACATCTTCTATAAAGAAGGTGTTAGTTCTTGTGTTGTGCCTGCCACTCTCATGGATTCTAAGAGACGAGGAGCTTGGTTGAAAGAAAATGCGAAAAAGATGTTAAATTATTTGGAGGTTTCAAATAATTTTAGTACTCTCTCCCTCTCTCTCTCTCTCTTATATAATAGTATAACTAACTTTCTCATAGCTTGTTACGTGTCTGTGCGTTGCGCAGACCGTGACAAGATGTCGACAAGGGGCTTGCTCTATCTGCCTTTTGTCTTTTTCGTGTTTTCATTCGTTTTTTCCTCATATAATTTGATTGCGACCATGTTGGCTGTGATGGGTTGTGACGTGTCTACGTCGTTGCCCTTAGGAGTCAGCATGGTTTCTTAATTCCTTTTCGCTTATGACAACTGTGTGAGCAAACATATATTATAAACTAACTAATTATTAAGCTTTATGAAGAAAATCAGACAGACTGTGCGACAACTTTACGTTCGTCCTACCGTTGAGGTGGTCAAGGTTGAGACTGAGGGCAATTTCCTTGCCGAGAGTCCTCTCGTTCGCCCAGGTGGTGGCGGTACTACTTCTCATCCAGGCAGTATTCAGGTTGTACCTCCTACTGAAGAGGACGGAGGTGATGATGATAATTTGGAAGGGTAGTAGACGAGTTGACAAGTTGACGAGTAGACGAGTTGCTTGTGTATAAGTATCGTTTCAACAAGTTTGAAATGAGTAACGATAAGGCTAACAATGCTATTGTCTACACGCTCTTTCATTCTCTCACTCCTTCTTTTCCTCAAAGACAACATTTAAACAATGGAGTTGGAAGTGTATAAAGTAAGGTTAGGAATTTGACAATAGAACTATTGTCTTCACTCCCTTTCACTCCTTCACTCCTTTCACTCCTCAAAGACAACATTTAAACAATGGAGTTGGAAGTGTATAAAGTAAGGTTAGGAATTTGACAATAGAACTATTGTCTTAACTCCCTTTCACTCCTTCACTCCTTTCACTCCTCAAAGATCAACAATGAACAAACTTTTCTTTTACGCTTGCTCGGCTCTCTTAGCCGGTGGCGCAGCGTTGACGGCAGTATCGTGTGCCGACGACGATTTGGATAATGGTGGAACGAATGGCAATGATGCCCTCGTCCGCTTTAGTGTAAACGATGTGCAGGAAGGGGCTATCAGCCGTGGTGCTATGACACGTGGTGCCATCACACCTGGCTTGGGTAGCAACGACCTCGCTGGTGGTAAGCTCGCAGCCCATAGCAACCGCAATATTGACGTCTGCTTGATAGAGACCACTGTCGAGGGTGTCAATCCTGTTAAGGCTGACGCCCGCACACGTGCTGACATCATAGCTACCTCTACCCTTGGCGACTTCTCTGCCTCAGGTATCCGTGGTACAGCAGCCTCTGGCATCCTTACTACGCCAGAGTGGTTCCATGCTAAGAAGACCAAGAGCAATGGCGAACTCTATTCGCCTATCCGATGGTCGTTTGCACAGCCTAAGGCTCGCTTCTTTGCTGTCTATCCTAACGCAGAGAGCTACGCAAAGATGACCATCAATAACACTGATGCTACGAGTGGTAGCCCAAGTGTTGATTTCGAGGTAAACAGTGATGTGACAAAGCAGGTCGACTTGATGACGGCTTGTACGGGTGATGTTGAGTATGCTACGCAGTTTCAGCAGCCTACAACGAAACTCGATTTCCGCCACGCTCTTACGGGTATTCGCTTTGCCGTGGGTCAGAACCTCTCTTGGAATAAGACCATCGATAAGGTGGAATTGCGTGGTGCTGTGATGAAGAGTAAGTATGTACTCTCTAAGCAGTTTGATGGCAATGGGGCCGATTGGGACCACTCAAGTGACACACGTGGCAATGCAACCCTCTCGGGTGTCAGTGTGAGCACAAGTGCCAACCCTAATGTTACCATCATGGGTAATGCGGGCGATAACTATACGTTCTATATGATACCACAGCAGCTTACTGGCCATGTGACTGCTTACGTGCACTGCGCCGATGGAACTGAAATCACCGTACCTTTAAAGGGTGAATGGAAGGCGGGAACAACCCGTACTTACAAGCTAAGCCAGACTACTTCTACTTGGACTTACACGCTCACGCCAACCGACCCAAGCCGTGCGGCTAATTATGATGAAACCCAGTCGCAGGCATACGGCATCACAAGTTATCGTGAAGACCCTGCCACACATCAGCAGCAGGCTGTCGCATGGAAAGTCGTTGGCTATGATGCCAATAACGATGGTAATTTCTCTATGGCGGAGAAACCAGCATGGCTCACCAGCCTTAGCAAGACCGAGGGCACGGGTGGTACTGCAGCCGACCAAGGTACAGCAACCCTCACAAAGGACGTTACCGACTTGCTCGCTAAGCGTAACAAGGCTCTCAAGGAGGCAACAGCATTAGGTACAGCTACTCCTTACGACCTTTCAACGAAGGGCGGTTCTGTAGCTCGTAGCACTGCTAACAGTTACGTTATCTCTGCTCCCGGTCATTATCGCATACCGCTTGTTTATGGTAATGCTATCGAGAACGGTTCAACCAATGCGAACTCTTACACCAGCCATGCTGCTGCAGGTAATTCATACGTTTTGTATAACTTTAAAGACCACAATAACCAAAACATCACTGACCCTTGGATAGAAAAGACCAATGGCGCTGCTAACAATGGCGTTGATGGTGCTGAAGTGGTTTGGGCAGATGCTGCCAACCTCGTTCACTCTCCTTCTATCGTGCATGATGGTGGCGAGGGCTTCCTCGACTTCACTGTATCAGCAAGCGACATTCAGAGCGGTAATGCTGTTGTTGCTGTTAAGAAGGGTGGTACGACTGTTTGGTCATGGCATTTGTGGTTTGCTCCTAAGGATGCACTTGATAAGATTCCTGTTACCAACTATCAGGGTAAGGTTTATAACTTCACTAAGGAAACCTTGGGTTGGAAGCCAACCCAGTGGAGTGGTTCTACCTACGACAAAGCTCGTACTGTCAAAGTCAAGGTTGTGCAGACCATTAAGAATGGTGGAGTAGCACAAGAGACTGTTATCAATATTACCCAGAATCCTGGTAACGTTAAGAAGGGTGCTACCACACTTTACCAGTTCGGTCGTAAGGATGCCTTCCCTGGTGTAGATGCATCCGAATTAGCAGCAAATAGCCATTTTACGCAGAGTGCAGGTGATAATATGTCTATTATGAATGGTATTCAGCATCCAGACAATTTCTATACATGGGGTTCGTCATGGTATAGTACTCCTCCAACTGGTTATAGTTATTATAATCTTTGGTCAGCCGAAAATACGGCAACAGGTTTCAATGATAACTCTGTAGTCAAGACCGTTTACGATCCTTGTCCTGTAGGTTTCAAGATGCCAGCTTCCAATGCGTTTACTGGTTTTACAGCAAATGGTCAGAATGGAGGAACTATGAATGTTGATGGTACAAGCGATTGGCAGACTTACCAAAACAATTTTGGTCATAACTTCTGGACAAGTAGCAGCAAGACGGCTACTATCAATTTCCCTGCTTCGGGCTATCGCAGCGGCTTTGATGGTTCGCTCAGCGACGTCGGCTACGACGGTTCCTATTGGTCGGCAGTTCCGAGCAGCACGAGCAACGGTTGCTACCTGTACTTCTACTCGGGCGGCGTGAGCCCGCTGTACTTCAGCTATCGGGCCTGTGGGTTTTCGGCGCGTCCGGTCTCAGAATAATTCGATTGATTTGATTCATTTGATTTATTGCCGGCGGGCATCGCCCCGCCCGCCGGCAAAAGAAACCGGCGTAGCCGGTCGAAAAAAAATCCTTGCCTTCGGTATTAGAAGGCGAGGATAATAAACAACAAAGTAATAAGAAGAAACAATGAATATCAAAGAAATAGTAGAGGCCGAGAAGAAGAATACCTGCAGGATAAATCTCTATCGTGAAGGTTTGTTCTTTCGTGCTTATGAAGCTTCAGCGTTCGCCCTGTGCAGTTTTGTACATCCTTTTAAGGTTATCAAACGCCAGCTGAAGGTCCTTAATGGTGAGGAGGTTGCTTACGTGGGCTTCCCTGCTTCGTCAGAAGATAAGTATTTGAATGGGAGGAATATTATAGAATCAGATGATGCACATAAAGTTATAGGACTGACAGAACCCATTGATTTGAATGCTTTTGTCGAATGGAAGAAAGGAATAGAGCTAAAAGAGTCTACACAGACAGGCTGTATGACGAGCAACAGTACAATGCCTGAAAGTGACGGACATATTGATGCGGGTAGTATAATAAGGATGGTGAGAGACTTTAATGTTGCTAATAGTACTCCTATGCAATGTATGATGTTTATAGCACAATTGCAGGGAAAGTTGAACGACTAAAAGAAAGAGGAAGAATGACATGGCACAGTATGATAATTTGCCAGTGTTTAAGGCTATCTACGACTTATTGTTAGATGTTTATCAACGTACACGCAATGTACCTCGTGACTTGAGATACACGCTGGTGCAGGACCTAAAGAATGAATTGGTTGAGTTGATGGTGATGGTTTACCAAGTAAATAGTCAACGTGAGAAAGAGCAAATCCTACGAAGATGTCTTGAGGTGTTTGTACATATCAGGCTTCGTATACGCCTATTGAAAGACATGCACCACCTAAGTGTACCACAGTTTGCACAACTCTGCCTACAGACAGAAAGCATATCAAAGCAGCTGACGGCATGGCATAAATACAGTCAAAAGGGAACAAACGCAACTAAATGTACAAATAAAGAAGAAGCGGGAGTATGAAACAAACTTTAATCACAACCTATAATACAATATACGCAAAGCATACTGACTCGTTCGGTTGTTTTGTGCTTATGACTTTACTCGTCTTCCTTCTCTCTCCCCTCCCAACTCAGGCTAAGCCAGAATGTCAGCAACTAAGGTCGTTGAGAGCGTGCATTATCGGCCATTTTAACTCTTATCTACTTCGAAAGTATCTTGTTGACCGCAACCCTTTCTATCGCTATTTCTTCTTTTATGGAGGATTTCATGTGGTTGGTCTTAAGAATATTGAGTAATTAATAATATCGTTTTTTTGTTTAATAACGAAGCTTGTCCGTGACGTGATGTTACCGACCTCGTTGGTGAATTAAAACTCGTTTTTATTTCATTTTCCTACCTCTTTACAAGAAGTGATTTCTGGTTGGAGGTAGGTTTTTGTTTGTATAATAGCGTCATGAATAGTAATATTTATGGTTATAAAGGTTGTTAATAACAAAATATTTGTATCTTTGCAGACATATCAAGTGAAATTGAGCGTAATGATTCTCAATGGTGTTTACCAGTCAATAGAACGAGAGACGGAAATCTTCTAAACGCTACACTACCAAAGAGATAATACGATTGCAGAACAAGAAAAAATCTAACTAAATATATTTGCAAAGTAAAGTTATGGAGCAAAAAAGACATTATGAAGGGTTGACTGACACGGAGGTGTTGGCCAGTCGTGAACAACATGGGGCTAATGTGTTAACGCCTTGTGAGAAGGATCCACTATGGAAGCAGTTCTTAGAGAAGTTTGAGGACCCACTCATTATCATCCTTCTCATTGCGGGTTTCCTCTCTATCGCTATTTCTTGTTGGGAATACTGGGGACTACATAGTGAGGACGGAGTGGCTGTCTTCTTTGAACCAGTGGGTATCTTTATCGCTATCCTTTTGGCTACAAGTATTGCATTCTACTTTGAACTGAAAGCAGATAAAGAGTTCTCTATCCTCAACCAAGCGAATGATGAGGAAGAGGTTGAGGTGATAAGAAATGGTAATGCGACGACAGTTGCTAAGAAGGATATTGTTGTCGGCGATGTTGTCATTATCAATACAGGATCAGAAATACCAGCAGATGGTAGGTTGCTCGAGGCTATCTCGCTTTATGTTGACGAGTCAACGCTGAATGGAGAGAGTGTTCCTGCTTATAAATCAGTAAAAGAAGAGGAGTTTGACAAGGATGCCTCCTACGCTACTAACCAAGTGTTGCGTGGTACGAAGGTGATGGAAGGACATGGCATCTTTGTGGTTGAGGCTGTAGGCGATAGTACTGAAAATGGTAAGGTGTTTGAGGCTGCGCAAATAGACGATAGCGTGAAGACACCGCTTAGTGAACAGCTTGACGGACTGAGTGAGCTTATTACGAAATTAAGCTATGTCTTTGCAGGATGTATCATAGTAGGTAGATTGAACGTGTTCTTCCATTGGCAACCAATTGTTTGGACGTTGAGTATTCCTACGTTAATATTCTTCTGGCTTGTTATCAAGAAGTTTGAGGGATGGAAATGGTTTGTTAATACGTTCATAACGATTGGCTATTTCCTTATCTTAATGGCTTGTGTTGTCGTGTTCCATATAATGCTTCTTCCTGAAGAGAGTATGACGGGCTTGTTGGCGCATACGCTGAATACAATGATGATTGCCGTTACCTTGATTGTTGTGGCTGTACCAGAGGGTCTTCCAATGGCTGTGACGTTGAGCTTAGCCTATAGTATGCGAAGGATGATGAAGACGAACAATCTCGTGCGTAAGATGCATGCCTGCGAGACGATGGGAGCAACGACAGTCATCTGTACAGATAAGACGGGTACGCTGACACAGAACCAGATGCGGGTTTATCAGACGCAGTTCTATGCCCTGGATAAGCAACAATTGGATGAGAGTCTGGCTGCACGTTTATTGATGGAGGGGATATCGGTTAACTCTACTGCATCTTTGGATTACTCGGAAAAAGATAAACCTGAGGTATTGGGGAGTCCTACTGAAGGGGCTTTGTTGCTGTGGCTGAATGATCATCAGATATCTTATAGAGAGATAAGAAGTAATGTGCAAATCGTTGAGGAGCTGCCGTTTACTACGGAAAGGAAGTATATGGCTGTGCTCGTCAAGTCTACGCTGATGGAAGGAAAGCAGATCCTCTATGTGAAGGGTGCTCCTGAGATTGTCTATGGACTCTGTAAACAGACGGATTGTGATGTTACGAAAGAGGATATCGAACGACAGTTGGAAGAGTATCAGGAGCAGGCTATGCGTACGCTGGGCTTTGCTTATCAGATTGTTGATGGTAAGGAGGATGTGTTTAAGGAGGGAAGAGTAGTGGCTGATGGCCTTATCTTCCAAGGGATAGTCGCTATCAGCGACCCTGTTCGTGATGATGTCCCTGCTGCTGTGGCTGAATGTATGAAGGCGGGGATTGATGTGAAGATCGTGACAGGCGATACGTCAAGGACTGCTAAGGAGATTGGACGACAGATAGGACTGTGGACAAGCAGCGATTCGGATAAGAATATTATTACAGGACCAGAGTTTGCGGCTCTTTCTGATGCTGAACTTGATAAACGAGTGGAGGACTTGAAGATTATTTCTCGGGCTCGTCCGCTGGATAAGAAACGACTGGTTGAATCGTTGCAGCGGTGTAATGAGGTGGTTGCCGTTACAGGTGATGGCACGAATGACGCTCCTGCATTGCAGGCGGCACATGTGGGACTCTCTATGGGTGATGGTACGTCGGTGGCTAAGGAGGCTTCTGATATTACGATTATCGATAACTCTTTTAGTAGTATCGGTAAGGCGGTGATGTGGGGTCGTTCGCTCTATCAGAATATACAACGGTTCTTACTCTTTCAGCTTACGGTTAATGTTGCGGCTTGTTTCCTCGTCCTTGCTGGTGCTTTCATGGGTACGGAATCTCCGCTGACAGTGACGCAGATGTTGTGGGTGAACCTTATCATGGATACTTTTGCGGCTATGGCACTGGCTTCTCTGCCTCCGTCTGAAAGGGTGATGAAGGATGCTCCGCGTGACCGTAATGCCTTTATTATCAGTCGTTCTATGGGCTGGAATATTCTTGGTGTGGGTGGCTTCTTCTTTGTGATGTTGTTGGCTTTACTCTATATCTTCGAACATGCTGATATTACGGCATTAAAGGATATTATCCATCTGCAGCTTGGTAGCACTAATGGACTTAGTCCGTATGAATTAACTTTACTCTTTACTATCTTTGTTATGACGCATTTCTTCTATCTGTTTAATGCTCGTGCATTTGAAACAGGACGGAGTGCTTTGCATTTCAAAGGGTGCCGGGGATTGCTATTTATCGTTATGATTATTCTTATCGGACAAATTGCTATGGTGGAACTGCCTATCTTGCAGAAGTTCTTTAACATTGCTAAGGGGGGATTGTCATTGGAGGATTGGATTATTATCATGCTTGGCTCTTCTTTGGTTCTATGGGTTAGAGAGGCTTGGCATCTGATAAAGCCTAAAAAGAAATAGTATGGCTGTAATGTCAATCCTGGCTTAATTAGGTCGTGAAAGGATGACGGTCGGGACAAGAAGCTTATTTTTTGCAAGAAAGGGAAGCGTATTATATAATAAGGTGTAACGCCGTTTAATTCGCTCCTAACGAAGAAAAATTAAGTTTTTGATAAAATTTTCTCTCAAAACATTTGGAGGTTACAGAGAAAGTCTATACCTTTGCACTCGCTTTACAAAACAAGCCTCTTGGCAAGTTGGTTAAAGCATAGAAGAAAGAGTTCTTTGAAAAGATTTACATAAACAGAGAAGTAGTACAAGAAGCGTCTGTTTGATTTTATATCAAATAGATGGGTAAAAGAAACGAACCG
>QWCO01000042.1_pt1 | contig 92309 bp, 71 predicted proteins | sample 1972611 | NCBI WGS metagenome assembly QWCO01 (sample SAMN09866706, study PRJNA288562) | Human oral metagenome isolate term1_saliva, whole genome shotgun sequencing... | reverse complement strand
AAAACCTACTACCAATGGTAATATAAACATTGATAGGGCAGGATACATAAGTAAAAAGATACCCATTATCAATGAAATAAGTCCGCTTACCAAATACCAACCCCAACCATTGAGATTTTTAGTATTCTGTAGAGCAAAGAAGGATTCAGTTATCCCCGATACTAAGAACGAAAGACTAAAGAGTATTGAAAGGGTAAGATAAGAAACTTGTGGTGATATAATTACCCCTATACCACAAAGAATGAACAAAATCCCTAAAATAAGGTGAATGTACCAGTGTTTTACTGATCTTCTGATGGATTTGAAAAAATACAACATAACTTTATCATTTAAAAATTAATGACGTAAAGGTAAGGATATTTTTTTTTTTGATTATCAGAATATTTATAAATAATTTAATAGAAGATTAGCAAGATACACTTATACTAAATCATTACCTAATCTTCTTGTAATTCCTGTATCTTCTTTATTTAAAATAGATTATAAAAGTAGTTTCATTTTTTAGATACAAAGGTAGAAAATTAGATAGAGATTGCTCAATGTAGTTCAGGGCATCAAAATCAAGGTGAGTACGTCGTACTCATTGTTGTAAGTGCGCGTACTTACCGAAGTTAGTACGGTGTACTTGTTTTAGTTAGTACGTCGTACTCGTTTCCATGAGTACGTCGTACTTATTTTAGTCCTTACGCATACTTAAATTTATACTTGCACTTACCTTTCTGGAGACTTCAGCCGTAGTCTGTACAAACTACGGCTGAAGTTTGTGCAGACTACACGTGAAGTTTGTACAGACTTCGCCGAGGTTTTAAGAATAGGAAGCGTGCTGTATATTTTCTTTTTGCCTATAGAATATTTTGCTGAGGTGGTATTACTGATTTTCAGTTCTTTGTATCATTGCTTATCTATTCATTTGTACTATCTTCGTACTTACTAAAAGGTTGTTGTAAAACATTCTTTGAGGCTATCGTATCGTAAGGCTTTTTGTTGTTGTCCTTGATGTTCAAACTTACCTTCCATTTTATATGCAGGGTTGGTTTTATGGATAGCCATATAAATAGCTTATCTAATTGATTTTTAGTAAAGAGTAGTTAGCAATGATGAGTAGGGTTATTATGCTCAAGCAATTATACCTCTGGGTGCTAAGCCTAGCGGTATTCCTTTCGTTGTCTACATATATGCATGCAGAAAATATAAAAATATCATCTTGGCGCTATCGTGCCGCAGACGAAAAAGAATGGCATCCCTGTACTGTCCCCGGGATTATACAAGATTATCTTATTCAAGCAGGGAAGTTGCCTAATCCTCACTACCGACAGAATGAAAAACTCGTTCAAGGCGTAGAGGAGAAAGATTGGGTATATTCAGCCGAAATCAAGTTGCCCGAGAGTTTGCCCGTTGGGGGTACAGACAAGTATATACTTAACTTCAAGGGCATAGATACTTATAGCACGATAAAACTTAATGGTAAGGTCGTAGGGCATACAGACAATATGTTTGTGGGTTATGATTTTGATGTAAGACCTTATCTACAACGCGGAACAAACACTTTGGAAGTATATCTGCATGCTCCTCTTAAGCAGGCTCACCCTCTCTACGAGCAAGCCGGCATCAACTATCCTGCAGATAATGACCATGCGCCTATTCATTACAGTGTCTTTACCCGTAAGGCCCCGTATAGTTATGGTTGGGACTGGGGTATGCGTTTGGTAACGATGGGTATTTGGCAACCTGTTACCCTTACACATTATAAGGGAGGACGCATAACTAGTCTAGATATACGAACGGAGATAGATTGGGATAAGCAAACGAACGAAGCCAAGTATGCTCGTGTTTACGTTAATCCTACTAGCGATTATGAAGGTGTGTTTCAGAATTTGCGCATCAAACTCAAAGATGGAGGTAAAACGCTTGTAGAGGCTAATACTCAGTATATGGATTCTGACGGAGTGCTCATAACTCTACCTAAACCCAAACTATGGTGGCCTAAGCCTTGGGGACAGCCTCACTTATATACTTTAGAGGTAGCACTCTTTGACGATGCACATGAACGTATCCTTGACGAGCAAACGAAGCAAATCGGTATCAGAGAGGTTAAACTTGTGCGACAAGCCGACCACGAGGGTACGAGTTTTTATTTCCGTGTAAACAAACAGCCTTTATTTGCTAAGGGCGCAAACTATATTCCCGGAGATAATATCCTGACTAAGCGTACGGACGAGACTTTCCGTAAACTCTTTGATGATGTAGAGTTTGCCGAGATGAATATGCTGCGCGTATGGGGTGGCGGTATTTACGAAGATGAGCGTTTCTATGAGGAGGCTGACCGCAGGGGGATACTTATTTGGCAGGACTTTATGTTTGCTTGTACTGCCTATCCTGCTGACAGTGCTTTCCTTGATAATGTTAGACGAGAGGCTGATTATCAAGTGCGTCGCCTTAAGCATCATCCCTCAATAGTACTATGGTGCGGCAATAATGAGATTGAAGAAGGGATTAAGTATTGGGGCTGGCAATCACGTTACTCTAAGGCTCAGTATGAGCGTATGCGTGTCGATTATGAATTGCTTTTCAGAGAACTTCTACCTCGACTTGTACAGCGTTTAGACCCTGATAGAACGTACATTCATAGTTCGCCTTATTCGGCGAATTGGGGTAGACCGGAGAGTTGGCTTCATAGTGATGTACATTATTGGGGCTTGTGGTATGGCAAAGAGCCCTTTGATGCCGTAGATAATCGTCCTATGCGTTTTGCCTCAGAGTATGGATTTCAATCCTTCCCCGATGTAGATGCATTAAAGCAATTTGCTCGTCCTGAAGATATGTCTTTGGAGTCCGATGTGATGCGTCAGCACCAAAAGGCTTCTACGGGGAACAGCCTTATTCGTGAGTATATGGAGCGTGATTATCATGTGCCAACGGATTTTGAAGACTTTGTTTATGTGGGACAAGTCTTGCAGGCCAGAGGGATGGAGCATGTGATGCAGACTTTGCGTAGATGGCGACCTGTATGTATGGGCTCGCTCTATTGGCAACTTAATGATGCTTGGCCAAGCGTTTCATGGAGCAGCGTTGATTATTATCAAAACTATAAGGCTTTACATTATACGGTAAGACGCAGTTATGCACCTTTGATGCTTTGCACGCACTTAGATGGAAAAATGCTGTCGTTTAGCCTTGCGAATGATTATCTAGAGGAAATTGATACCGCTCGTTTGGTTATAAGTGTGAAAAACTTTGAGGGAAAAGTGCTTCATCAAGAAGAACGCATTATCCCCCACTTAAAAGGCAATACAACTACGCTTATAGACTCTATTTCGGTAGAGCCATTTATGAAGCCTGATATGTATGTTGACCTTAAACTATCCTCTCAGCGTGGTACGGCAGAGAGTAGATGGTATCCTGTCCGCACAAAAGAGATGAAGCTCCCCCCCACAAAGGGGCAGATGTATGACCTTAATATAAAGCCAATAGATAAGACTAAGAAAACTTATCAAGTGGAGATTAAGGCGAATTGTTTCCTCAAAGATGTGTTCTTATCCGTGCCTTATATGGGTGCTAGATGGAGTGATAATCTTTTGGATTTAGCGCGAGGAGAGAAGCGCACGATTATTTTAACCTTGAACGAAGGTACTCACCTAAGTAGAGAGCAAGTGCGTGTGCGCACAATGAATGAAATCAATAATCAATAACAACTATAATTAAATATGAGTAGTATACCAGTAGACCTAAAGGGAATAAAAGCCTTTGTATTGGATATGGACGGCGTCGTGAGTGCGACGGTTAGCCCCGTAGATGTCTCGGGCATGCCTATGCGTACAGTAAATGTTAAAGATGGCTATGCGATGCAGTATGCCGTGAAGCAGGGTTATACTTTGGCGATTATATCGGGCGGAGAAAGTGCGGCTATGCGTTCACGCTTCGAATCCCTCGGTGTACAATATATCTATATGCGCATTAAAGATAAGGTCGCTTGCTTAGAGGGGTTCATGGCAAAGACGGGCTTGACGCTAGATGAGATTGCGTATATAGGTGATGATATTCCCGATATAGGCATTATGCGCCTTGTTGCCTTGCCTGTGGCTCCTGCTGATGCTGCGCCCGAGGTTAAGGGAGTAGCGAAGTACATATCACTCTGCAATGGCGGTTATGGCGTTGTGCGTGATGTCATTGAGCAGACGATGAAGGCTCAGAGTAGATGGGGAACTAGCGAGGGTTTTGGTTGGTAGATTAAAGCGATAAATCAATGAGCTGTCCTTTTACGATGATTGACCCTCTGCGTATTATAGATAAGTATTATTCTGAGGGCACAGAATTATATCGCATCCTTACTGAGCATGGGCATGATGTCGCTACCCTTGCCTTGGAGATTGCGGAGCGACACCCCGAACTAAAAATAGATACACGCTTTGTTTACGAAGCCGCTCTTCTGCATGATATTGGTATTTATATGACGGATGCGGAAGGGATTGCTTGCTATGGCGAGGAGCCGTATATACGTCATGGATACTTGGGTGCGGAGCTCTTACGCCGTGAAGGTTTGCTTCGTCATGCGCTCGTTGCAGAGCGTCATACTGGTTCGGGTCTTACGCCCGAAGATATTCAGGCTCGTGGCATCGACTTACCTGAGGGCGAGTATATGCCCCAGAGTATAGAGGAGAAGTTAATCTGTTATGCTGATAAGTTCTACTCTAAAACTAAACTGGGACAGCGTAAGAGTCTCGATAAAGTGCGCTCGTCTATGCAAAGGCACGGAGCTGAGAGTTTGGTTCGTTTTGAAGCTTTGCACGAGCTCTTCGCCTAAGGTTCTACTCCCCGAAATCAGAAATATATACATAAGCATGAAACATCTAACACTATCTATTGCGCTTGTTTGCTCTGCACTTAGTTTGAATGCTCAGCAAGCAGAACCATTTTTAAGCCCTCAAGTACAAAAGGGTCAGTTGCAGACTAAGTACATTACAAGTCCTAAGAGCTTCAAATTAACAGTTGATGCTAAGCGACAGAACACTTATCCTATGAGGAATATCGCTTCATGGACAAGTCTATCTGCCGTCAAGGGCGAGGGCTTTCCTTTGGTATTGGGTGTGCGTGGTGATAAATCTGTACGCTCTGTGGAGAAGTTAATCCCTCAAAAGACAGAAGGTTATTATCTCTCTGTTAGCCCTAAGGGTATTACTATAGCAGGGCAAGATGAGCGGGGTTTATTCTATGGATTACAGACGCTCAGACAGATGATGAGCGATGGCAAGATTGCTGAGGGAACAATCACGGATTACCCCGATGTTCCTTATCGTGGTGTGGTTGAAGGCTTCTATGGCACGCCATGGAGTTTTGAGGATAGACTTAGTCAGCTGAAGTTTTACGGACGTAATAAACTCAATGTTTATATCTACGGACCTAAGGACGACCCTTATCATAGTGTGCCTAAGTGGCGACAAGTCTATCCCGAGCATGAGGCTAAACAAATAGCACAACTGGTTAAGACGGCAGAGGATAATGGCGTTATCTTCTATTGGGCGATACATCCAGGACAGGATATTAAATGGAATGATGAGGATAGAGCCTTATTACTAGAAAAGTTTGAGAGCATGTACCGCTTAGGTGTGCGAGGCTTTGCTGTCTTCTTTGATGATATATCGGGAGAAGGAACGAAGGCTGATAAGCAGGCCGAGCTCTTGAACTACATAGACGACCACTTCATTAAGCCTAAGGGCGATGTCGCTCCTCTTATTATGTGTCCGACGGAGTATAATAAGGCATGGAGTAATATTCAGAAAGGTTACCTCCCTACTCTAGGGGATAAACTCAATAAGGGTATTGAAGTCATGTGGACGGGTAATACCGTTGTGTCTTGCCTAGATAAGCCCGATGTCGCATGGATTAACCAGCACATCAAGCGTAAGGCTTATATTTGGTTTAACTTCCCTGTGACGGACTTTGTGCGTGACCACCTCTTGATGGGTAAGACTTATGGCAACTCTCTGGAGATTGCAGATGATGTGTCAGGCTTCTTGTCCAATCCTATGGAGCATGCTGAGGCAAGTAAGATGACGCTTTTCTCTGTGGCTGACTATACTTGGAATATGAAGGCTTATGATACCGAGCGTTCATGGAAACTTGCTCCCAGTGAAGTCTTCCCCGAAAACCCAGATGCTCTCCTAAGATTTGCGCATCACTCTTCGGCTCTTGGTTCTAATGGGCATCGCTTTGACCGTAAGGAGAGTGAGGAATTACAGCCAGTACTAGAAAAAATCATACAAGGAACAGCTTCTGCTGAAGACTTTAAGACAATCCGCACCGAGTGTAGTCGCATAGAATCTGCTAGTAATATGCTCTTGGGTTCAACAAGCAATCCTGCTCTGATTTCAGAGATGAAGCCTTGGCTGCGTATGGCCAAATTAGTGGCTGAGTATGGACAGTTAGTTCTTGCTCCACGAGACAACACAGAGGAGCAAGGCTTTATGGCGTATTATCAAGAGGCTAGGGCTTTGCAACGCATGATGTATTTCTTGGATATAGAGGCTAATCAAAATCCATATCAGCCCGGAGTGAAGTATGGTTCTCAGTGGTTGCTACCAGCCCTTAATATTTGCTTTAAGCGTGATGTTGATGCGTTTAATCGTAAGTATAATGGCACATTAAGTAAGGAAACGTCTTATATCCCATTTGAATTAACGTCTAGCGTTGAGCAGTTCAAGCATCAGCCTCTTCTCTCACGTGGTAATCAGGTTATGATTTCTGCATCTAATGAGGTTGTACGATGGAATCCTAATGATGTGATAACACTTAGTGCGAAGCAGGGTGAGATGGTTGAGAACTTCTCTGCGGATATGGGCGTACAAGGTAGCGAAAGCTTATTTAAGTTAGAGGTTCTTGTTGGACAAGAATGGAAAGAAGTTGTGCTTAAGGCGGCACATGGTACATCTGTGCGTCATGACGGACTTCTTGCAGACTCTAAGGTCAATGCTATTCGTTGGACTTTTATCGGCTCAACGCCTACAGATTTCCGTCTACGTGCCTTCCGCTTCTCTACGAAGTAGATTTTGTCGTTGATAAGTAACTAAAGAGGCTATTGCAAACAAGCTTTGCGATAGCCTCTTTTTCTTTACTTTCAGCCTCCTAAGCCCGAAAAAAGGTCACGAGTTCAAAGAAAATTTAGTTATAAATGCTTATTTACCAAAAAGTGGGTAATTGGTTGAATTCTTATCTTAATGGTATTATTTAAAAGAGAATATTCTTTAGGTAATGAAGTGTTTCAGTATAATGCGACACTTTAATAAATGAAAAGTGAAATAATGCGCAATATGGATAGTATATAAGTTGTCAGATTGACAAAAAAGAACTTATATTTGCTGTAAGAAATTATGCTTAACTGGTGTAGCTTAGCTGTCCCCAACTACCTAGATATGGATAAAGTTGTAGGGCATATAGGCTACGTATTTATGTTATCGCTTGAAGGAAACTTAATGTCAAACTTATGATAAATCCAAAGTTTTTGGGAGCAATGTCTCTCGTGCTTACTATCCCGCTCTCAGGCGTCCTAGATGCGACGCTTAAGGCTGCAGGAACTAATGAGCAAGCGACTCTCCAAGAAGCACAACATGGTAAGACCATTGTTGTTAAGGGGAAGGTCGTGGATAAAGGTGGCGAAGCCGTTATCGGAGCTAACATCTTGGTTAAGGGTACCTCTACAGGTGCTGTTACTGATCTCGATGGTAACTATACGCTCAGTGTGTCTCCTAACGCAACGCTTGTGTTCAGTTATATTGGGATGAAGTCTCAATCAGTAGCTGTCAATAACCGTAAGCAAATCGATGTAACACTCGAAGATGAAGCAAAGGCTATTGACGCTGTTGTGGTAACTGCTCTTGGTATCAAGCGTAGTCAGAAGGCACTAAGCTATAACGTGCAGGAGATGAAAAGTGATGCCCTAACGACAGTTAAGGACGCTAACTTCATGAACGCTCTTAATGGTAAGGTTGCTGGTGTTAACATCAATGCTTCTTCATCGGGTGTCGGTGGTGCTACTAAGGTAGTTATGCGTGGTGCTAAATCTATCGCTGGGGATAACAACGTGCTTTATGTGGTGGATGGTGTACCTATCGGAAATGATAATCGTTCTTCAGGTGGTCGTTATGGTCGCCCTGGGGGTGGTGAAGGTATCTCAGACTTCAACCCTGAAGATATTGAAAGCTTATCAGTGCTTACCGGACCTTCTGCTGCTGCCCTTTATGGAGCAAGCGCTGCTAATGGTGTAATCATCATTAATACAAAGAAGGGTAAAGAAGGTAAGACTCGTCTAAACTTCTCTACAGGATTGGACTTCTTTACTCCATTTGTAACGCCTCAGTTCCAAAATACTTATGGAAATGAAGCTGGTTCGTTCCGTTCTTGGGGTGCTAAGCTAGCTACACCTTCTTCGTATAATCCAGTAGATTTCTTCCAAACAGGAACTAACCTAACAAACTCTTTGACTCTCTCAACGGGTAATAAGGATAATCAAACATTTGTTTCTGTCGGTACTACTAATGCTCAGGGTATCATTCCTTCTAATGGATATTACCGTTACAACTTTAGCGGTCGTAATACAGCAAACTTCCTAGATAATAAGTTGCATCTAGACTTAAGCGCAAGTTATATTCTTCAGGGAGACCAAAATATGTTCAGTGAAGGTGGTTACTATAATCCACTTACATCACTTTATCTCTTCCCAAGAGGAGAGGATGCTTCTCTCATGAAGGCTTATGAAGCCTATAATCCTGCTCGTCGTATAGCTGAGCAGAACTGGCCTCATCTAGTTCAGAGAGAAGGCTTCTTTACTGAAAATCCTTATTGGATTGTAAACCGAGAAATGTTTACATCTCAGAAGAAGCGTTATATGTTGACTGCAAATGTTAAGTACGATATCTTGAAATGGCTTAATGTAGCAGGACGTATCCGCATCGACAATGCAAACACTACTGTAGAGCAGAAGCTATATGCTTCTACTACTCGTCTGCTTGCAGGTAGTGAGAAGGGGTCTTATACAAATAGTAACGATAACTTCAATCAGACTTATGCTGACTTTATCGTAAATGTAGATAAGCCTTTCGGTGATGATCTGCATCTTACAGCTAACATTGGTACAAGTTACGAAGACCGTCATAAGACAGGTAATACTATGGGAGGACGTCTCTTCCATATTCCAAACTTGTTCTCGGCAAATAACTATGACCCTAGTAACTCTGCGCCAGGTCAGATTTATAGCCATACGCGCAATATCGCTGTTTTCGGTAGTGCAGAACTTGCTTATAAGAGAATGCTTTACTTGACTGTAACTGGTCGTAACGACTGGGCTTCACAGCTAGTAAACTCAGTAGAACCATCAATCTTCTATCCTTCAGTAGGTCTTTCAGGTATTATTAGTGAAATGGTAAAGCTTCCTAGCTTTATGAACTACTTGAAGGTACGTGCTTCTTATACGGAAGTGGGTTCTCCTATCACTCAGGTTGGTATTACGCCAGGAACAGTTACCTATCCATTAAGTCCTGCAAAGGGTGTAACTCCTCTATCAACTTATCCATTCCCAGACTTTAAGGCTGAGCGTACTCACTCTTATGAAGTAGGGGTGAACTCTCGTTGGTTTGGAGGTAAGGTTAATTTGGATGTAACGCTCTATCGTTCAAATACTGTAAACCAAACATTCCTATCTTCATTGCCACCATCTTCTGGTTATTCTGGCTTCTATGTACAGGCTGGTAATGTTCAGAACACAGGGGTTGAGCTTGCTCTTGGCTTTGAAGATACTTTTGGTAAGGTAAACTGGAGCTCAAATCTTACTTACACACGTAACGTAAACTTAATTAAGGAGCTTGTACGTGATTATCTTAACCCTGTAACAGGTCAGCGTTTTAGTAAGAATGACCTTGAAATCAGTGGTGCTTATCTTCGTGAAGGAGACCAAATTGGAGATATTTATGTAGAAGGTATCCTTGCTAAGGGTGAAGATGGCAAGCTTATTGAAGGTAAGAGTGGTCTATATGAAATTGACCGCAGCCAACGTATTAAGATTGGTAGTTCAAACCCAGACTTTACTCTAGGTTGGAGCAATACCCTTAATTACAAGAACTTCTCTCTTAGCTTCCTCCTCAATGGTCGCTTCGGAGGTATTGTAAACTCAGGGACTCAGGCTGTCTTAGATGCTTATGGTGTGTCTAAGAGAAGTGGAGATGCTCGTGATGCTGGTGGAGTTCTTTATCAGGGTGAACGTTATGATGCTCAGAAGTTCTACCAAACTATTGGTGGAGAGGGCTTAATGGCTTACTATACTTATGATGCAACTAACGTTCGTCTACAGGAGCTTTCTCTTGGATATAGCCTTCCTAAGAACCTCCTTTTCTGGGGTGTGAAGGGTCTGAAGGTTGCTCTTACAGGTCGTAACCTCCTGATGATTTACAATAAGGCTCCTTTTGACCCACAAGTAACTGCATCTACAGGTACTTATACTGGTACAGAATTCTTTATGGTGCCTTCACAGCGTACTCTTGGATTTAACGTAAAGGTTGAATTCTAATCAAGAATATTGAATTATGAACAACAATAAGTTTATAAAAACAGCTCTTAGAGGAGCTTTAGTACTTGTTGTCGGCGCGTTTGCTGCAAGTTGTACGGCTGACTTTGAGTCGATTAATAGGAATCCATTAAACCCTAATGCCGAGGAAAAGAACCGTGATGGTGTCGACCTCGGTGGGTACTTCCCTGATTTTGAAAAGCGTGTAATCCCTACACGTGGTCCAGGTGAAAATACAGATCGCCCTAATGAGTATCAGGTGATGTTAAACCTTGCTAGTGATAACTGGGCTGGGTATTTCTCTCCTATGGTTAATAAGTTTAATAATGGTAATAACTTTACCACTTATTATATGATTGAAGGTTGGGTAAACTACTCTTACTCTACAGCATTCAATAACATTATTAACCCATGGATGCAGATTCGTGACCTTACACACGTAAGAGAACGTCAGGCTGATGGTAAGGTTGTGTATAAGGAAAAAGACTTACTCAACCAGTCTGTATTCTCTGTAGCTCAGATTATTAAGATTCAAGCTATGCACAGAGCTACGGATATGTTCGGTCCTCTTCCTTATTCTAAGATTGGTCAGGGTGAACTTCGTGTAGCTTATGATAGTCAAGAAGATATTTACCGTTCATTCTTCAAGGAACTTGAGACAGCAGTGAAGACTCTCACAGAGTATGGCGCTACTAGTGATAAGATTCTTGATGGTTTTGATGGCGTTTATCTTGGCGATGTTAAGAAATGGATTAAGCTAGGTAACTCACTGATGCTTCGTCTTGCTATGCGTGTTCGCTTTGCTGATGCTAATCTTGCACGTGAGTATGCAATGAAGGCTACTCAGCACCCTGGAGGTCTTATCGAAAAGACTGATGAAGTCGCTCAGCTTAAGAATAGTGCTCGTTTCACGTACATGAACTCACTTAAGCTCCTATGGGATGATTATAGTGACTTACGTATGGGGGCAACAATCTATAGCTATCTCAAGGGATATAATGACCCTCGTATAGAGAAGTATTTCCGTAAGGGAAAGAATAATAATCGTACAGATTATTTTGCTGTCCGTACTGGTGTTCCTCAAGGAGCGAAGGCTGATGAATATAAAGAATATTCGGTGCCTAATGTAGAGGACAATACGCCTACTTACTGGATGAAGGCTAGTGAAGTGTACTTCCTTCGAGCTGAAGCAGCTCTAGCTGGTCTAATCTCTGCTAACGCTAAGGATTTATATAATAAGGGTGTAGCTATGTCTTTTGAAGAGAATGGTCTTCAAGCGGGTAACTACACTACAGCGAGTGGTCTTCCTTCTGCTTATGTAGATGCTATCCATAGTAACTATAATGCAGATGCTCCTTCTCGTATCAGCAAGAACTGGGATGCTGTATCTACGGATGAGCAACACCTAGAACAGATTATTACTCAGAAGTACATTGCGATCTTCCCTGACGGACAAGAAGCTTGGAGTGAATGGCGTCGTACAGGATATCCTCGTCAGATTACAGTCTTTGAGAATCGTACAAACTCTAGCGTTGCTAATAGTGATGGTTCTAAGAATGGTGTGCGTCGTATGCCATTCCCTCAAGTCGAAAAGAGAGAAAATACAGCTAATGTAACTGCTGCTACTAAACTTCTTGGCGGAAGTGACAATGCTGCTACTCCTCTTTGGTGGGATAAGAATCCGTTGCTTCACTAAGTAATAAGACTAATAAAAAAGAATAATATCCGATATGAATAAGATATATCAGACGGGACTAGCTCTTTCTCTTGGTCTTCTAGCTTTCTCTAGCTGCTCAAGCTGGACTGAGGTTGAGACTAAGGACATAGAGACTCCTGCAATTATTGACCAGCTTCGTCAGCGCGATATGAAGAAGTGGGCCGAAGAGAGAGACCTTCAAAAGAAGGAAGACGAAAGTACCAAGGCATACAATGAGAAAGTACAGCGTATGTATGATGCTTATTGGAATGGTATCCGTGATTATAAGAAGAGCGACCATGCTATTACTTATGGTTGGTTCGGAGGTTGGAGTGCTACGGACGGTCTACCTCAGAGCTTCTTAAGCAATTTGCCTGACTCTGTAGATATGGTATCTATTTGGGGGGGAACAGCTGCTTTTGATGAAAATAGCAGTAAGGCTAAGGACCTTAAGTATGCGCAAGAAACAAAGGGCTTAAAGGCCGTTCTTTGTTGGCAGGTTAGTGATATTGGTTTGGGATTACCAGGAGGAAAAGAGGCTATCATAAATAAGGTAAAATCTCTTTCTGAAGCAGAGAAGAAGACGCGTTATGCTGGCTATGGTGTAGAGAAGCCTACAGAAGAGGAAATGCAAGTTATTGAGTATGCCCTAACTCTGACAGAGTTCATTGAGAAGCATAATCTTGATGGCTTTGATATTGACTATGAACCTAATGTAGGAGATCATAATCATTCAAAAACTTATGCATTTGCGAATAATGCTAAGATGTATAGCAATATGAAGCTATTTATCGAGGTTCTAAGCCGCAAGTATGGTCCTAAGAGTGGTCGAGCTGGCAAAATCCTGATGATTGACGGTGAGTTGAGAACTATGGCTACTAATTTCCCTGAAATGGGTGACCGTTTCGATTGGTTCATTGAGCAAGCATATAGAGAAAAGCACGATTATCAGTTATCTGGTCGTTATAATCAGCTTACTGGTATTACTGGCTTCAAGGCTGAGAAGTATATCATTGCCGATGAATTTGAAAGAAATGGCGGATGGACTATCGGTGGAGAAGGTAGCTCTGAAAGTGATGTAAAGAATGGTACTACTGTCTCTGAAGAGAAGGCTCGTTGGAAGCCAGCTGGAGCTGTACGTAAGGGTGGTTGGGCTGCTTATCATATTGAGCTTGAAACGCCAGCTAACTTTAAGTACGTACGTCGTGCTATTCAAATCATGAATCCTGCTAAATATAGACCTTAAGGATTAGACTTAATTATGAATATCTTAAATAAATCATATCTAGCCTTGGCAGTCGCAGCTCTTTTTATGAGCTGTGACGCTGAGAAGAGTCTCCCTAATAGAGAGAATCCAATGCTGAACCTTGCTTACATTGGAGAAGCAACTACAGCAAGTTCAATTCGCTTTCAAGTGGGAGAAGAGGGTGGTCAAACGAACTTTACCCCTCGTATTACAAATCCAGTCAATGGTGCCGTTAAGCTCAAGGTAATTGTTGATAAGGAATTACTTGCTTCTTATAATAAGGAGCATAACAGTAACTTCCAATTACTTCCAGAGGCAAATTACGACCTAGTTGTTGGTGAACAGAAGGGTAAAGAGCTGACACTTGACCTTGCTCCTAATCAGTTTGGTCAGGCTGTAACTGTCAAGGTTAAGAACATGCTTGCTGCTGATGGTACTGCTCTACCTCTAGCTACAAGCTACGTGGTACCTGTACGTCTAGTGAGTGTTTCTGGTGGTGGTGTTGAATACAAAGACCACAATACGACTATGATGATTTTCATGGATCGTAAGTTCAAGTCCAATGTTATGAGCTATAAGGGTTGGATTCTATACAAACATGCACAAGGTCGTTTTCAGAATAAGGAATGGACTATGCAGTTTAGCTTCTCACCTAATGTAGTCGCAAGTAATATGGGGCTTATTTGGCCAGAAGGAGATAACTTGCAGAGCTCACGTTTCTGGACTCAGTTGGAAAGCAATGGTAGCTTTATCATCCACGCTAATAGCGGAGGTGGAGGTAAGTATGGCTTCAACCAGAAGAAGTTTGAAGATTTCCATTTTGAAGCTGGTAAGTGGTACAATATGGCAATCACTTATAAGGAAGATGCTAATGCTGTTCCTACTTTGCGTATCTATGTGAATGGAGAGCTTGCTCTTGAAAGTAAGTGGCCTGGTCCTGCTAACGAATGGGATTACATCGCTTTAGGTAACTCAAACTTTGATGCCTTAGTGAGAGAGCTTCGTTTCTGGTCTCGTGAGCTTACTGCTACAGAGGTTGCAAGTACTCAATTCTTTGCAGACCCTACAGCTCCAGGTCTTGAACTATATGCTCCTCTAGATAAGGTAAACGGTGTTAAGAATATCGTTCCTGGCAAGGAAGATGCATTTGTTTCTAAACTTAAACCTAATGGAGGCGAAATGATTCCTACTGAAGGTTATACGTTTAACTTCAATAAGGAAGTATCATTCCCAAACTAAAAGATTAAAGACAATGAATTATATATTTAAGAGTGTAGCACTTCTTTCTATGGGTGTTCTTCTTGCTCAGTGTGGTAAGGATGAGCCTGAGGTGGTACAATTCAAGGATGGCTACACTGTCAAGAAGCCTCAAGCTGGAAAAAGAGATAAGGCTCCAGATGTTAATCTGCTTGACCAATATGGTTCTTTTACAAGCAAGGAAGTTAATGCAGAGGCTGAATTGAATGTTCAGAATAATGTTGTTGCGATAAGCAAGAAGCCAATAATCTCTGTGGGTGTTCAGACGGCGTTTCCGGTATCTGCTAATGTTACATTCAAGCTTAGCTATGATGCAGAAAAGGGTGCTTCTTCAGGAAAGACAATTATCCCTGAAGATGTGCTTGAAATCCCTGCTACAGCGGTTATCCCAGCAAAGGCTCAGGAGGTAAAAGTTGCTATTCAGTTAAAAGAAGATGCATTGAAGAAGCTTAAGGTAGGTACTTATAGCTTCTACCTCAAGCTCAGCACTGAAGATGCTTCAATTCAATTCAAGGGTGATGACCGTAAGGAACTACTCGTGAATGTTAAGGTTGAACAAAGTGAAAGTCCTATTGTTGGAACACCTTTCCGTGATGGATTTGAGTTTAGCAGTTACTACGCAGCTGATCATTTGTGGAAGCTAAGTGACATGAAGGGTGATAAGCCTAATGTAGGTCAGGATTCTAACTGGTGGGTTGATACTCAGTTAATCGGAAATCTTGGAGACTTATGGACAACATTTAGTACAGAGCAAACTATCAAAGGAGTAGTAATTACAGCAGTTAATACTCGACAGATGCTTAAGTCTATGGTTGTTAAGTATACCCAAGAAGATGGAGGAAATCAGATCGAACTAAATAATGTTAAGTTTATTGTAGATACTAAGAAATTAAAGACATTTGTTAAGTTTGCTGAGCCTGTCAGAGTTAAAGACCTTATTTTTAGTGGATATGTAGGGGTTGGTAATCCTCGCTACATTGATATGGCAGACATAGAGTTCTACAAGTAGAGCAATAAGATTATATTGAAGCTTGGCGGATGGTATCTTGATATCATCCGCCATTCTTTTTAGCTTAGGAGGAATCGTAATAACTTCTGAGGCTTAATCTAGAGACAATTTGGGACAGAGGGCGTAATCGTTAGCTGTAGCGTTGTGGTATTTTGTTGCAAGGAGACAATCCTATTAAGAGGATTGTCTATTTTTGTTTTGAGTAAGTCTGATAGGCTCTAAATCTCTTCATTCTTATTGTCCATACAAGGGGCTTTAGCTGTTTATTTTAGAGGGGAATTAGGCTTAAGAGGTGTCTTACTCACCGTTTATTTTAATCTTAATTTTATTACTTATGAATGACCATCATCAGGAGGAGCAACGACCTCCAAGACCTTTCTGGCGCATGCCCTTTCGTAAGCTAGCGATGCGCTATTTCCCTAAGGTTCTGCCTCAAGTGGCTAATCGCTATCTGAGACGTATCCTGAATAGTGACCCATTGATGTTGCGTGATTTGGAGCAATCGGGTTATCGTCCTTATCAACATTATCTCAGTGCCGAGCAATGTGGTTGTATTGAGTATTACCTCGGTTCGCCCGAAGAGTTTATTGAGTACTACTAAGGTAGACCATTGCATAATACGGCCCTCGCTGCGTTATTATCGACATTCAGGCTTGGTCATTTACATGAGTAAACTCCCTGCGCCTTCAGTCTCAATGCCTTGCGATTACCGCATTCTGCAAAGCCCCACAAAAGGACAAGTTTTACTTGTCCTTTGGGAGACCGCCGGGCGGTCTCTAAGGTCAATTTTTTTACTGTAGTCTTCAAGAAAAGTGCGTGTACTCACAATCGTAAGTACACGCACTTACTGATTTAAGTAGGACGTACTCACTGAGACGAGTACGACGCACTAACTGAAACGAGTACGATGTACTCACTGAAACAAGTACGACGCACTCGTTTCCGCAAAGAGCCCTGAAAGGGCGATACTCCTTCAAAGCCTAGGGTTTCATTAAACCACCGAATGGCGTCTTCTTTGCTGTTTTCTAATTATTTGATAGGTTTCTCTAATCTGTAGGTACATTATATTTTATAACTTTGCGCCCAGATAAGGACGAAAGGGGTGCCCTCGTGCAGTTTTGTGCAGGGCTGAGAGTACACCCTCATACCTGATCCGGACAATGCCGGCGTAGGAATTTATCCTCTTAAGACGTTGAACTAAGATGTAAGTTATTATAAGCCGCATGGTACCGAAAGCAGGTAGTATGTGGCTTTTCTTTTGTCCTGAGAAGAAAATATATTCATATCAATAAAACGTTTAAAGTATGAAACGCTCACTCGTTATCGGAGCACTCTCTCTTTTCGCCCTTCCATTGGGGGCGCAACACGTCAACAAAGCAGACACTACGCGTATGTATGCCTTGCAGGAAGTGTCTGTTGTCGGAACTCGTGCGACTAAGCAAACACCAATGTCCTATACTAACCTCACTAAGAAAACACTTCAGCGTGTTAATCTTGGTCAGGACGTCCCCTACCTCTTGCAGATGCAACCTTCAGTTGTCGCTACTAGCGATGCTGGTACAGGTATCGGCTATACAGCCATTAGGGTACGTGGTGTAGATGCTACGGGTATCAATATTACAGCTAATGGTGTTCCTGTCAATGATAGTGAAAGCCAAGGTGTATTTTGGGTTAATATGCCTGACCTTACAAGCAGCGTCGAAGAGATGCAGCTACAGAGAGGTATCGGTACAAGCAGTAATGGTGCCGGCTCGTTTGGGGCAAGCCTTAATATGCGTACGGCCAACCTTGCTACTCAGCCTTATGCACTCGTGAGTGCAAGTGGAGGTTCGTTCGGCACTATCCGTGCGAACGTTCAAGCCGGAAGTGGTATTATCGCTAATCACTGGGCTATTGATGCTCGTGTCTCTAAAATCAATAGCAATGGCTATATCGATAGAGCCACTGTAGACCTTAAGAGTTATTTTGTACAAGCAGGTTATTTTAATGATAATACCGTACTTAAGTTGATTAGTTTTGGCGGTAAGGAGCGTACCGGTATTGCTTGGAATGGGATTTCTAAGAGCGATGAAGCGAAATACGGACGTACTTACAATAGTGCTGGCGACATGCTTACGGACGGTAAAAAGGCTACCCAGTATGCGCATAATACAGACAATTACCAACAAATCCACAATCATCTAATCTTAACTCATCGTATTAGTCCGGAGCTATCTCTCAACATCACTGGTCATTATACGGCAGGTTATGGCTTTACTGATGAGTTCCGTACTGGTCGCAAGTTAAAAGCCTTTGGTTTGCCTTCATTCAAGAATGCTAAAGGCAAGGATGTTGAAAAGGTATCTCTACAGCGTAAGAAGTTCCTAGATAATGGCTTCGGAGGACTTATTGCTAACCTACATATCACGCTTCCTCGCTTGAGTATGACTACGGGTATTAGCGGTAACTACTATTCAGGTAAGCACTATGGCGAGATACCATTTATTGAGGGTGGAATGCCTAAGATTGAGCCTAATCATCGTTATTATGAATCTGAAAGCGGTAAGGGTGATTATTCTGCTTACCTCAAGGCTAACTATAATTTAACTAATCGTTTGTCTGCTTTCTTAGACCTACAAGAACGCTTTGTAACCTATCAGATGAAGGGCGTTATTGACCATTACAGTGATAGCGAAGCGCAATTACAGCATATCGACAGTAAGAATACATTTACATTCTTCAATCCTAAGGCGGGTGTATTCTATCAAATAAATCCTAATCATAGCCTTTATGCGTCTGTAGCCGTAGCTAATAGAGAGCCTAACCGTAAGATGTACACAGATATAGGTAAGAATAATCCTAACCCCAAGGCTGAGATGATGACTGACTATGAGCTCGGTTACTCTTACCAAGCTCAGCGTGCATCTGTTAAGGCTAATCTGTACTATATGCTGTATAAGGACCAATTGGTTGCCAATGGTAAGCTCAGCGATGTAGGGGAATTACTCCTTGAGAATATACCTGATAGCTATCGCTTAGGTTTGGAACTCTCTGCTAGCGTTCGTCCTACTGATTGGTTGCGTTTAGATGGCTCTCTCGCTCTTAGCCGTAACAAGATTAAGAGCTACACTTACAACTTCTCTTCTTACAATGCCGCTTATAAGTGGGTTGCATACAAGCCTACGAAGTTTGAAGATGTAGATTTGGCTTTTTCGCCTAAAATTGTAAGTTCTCTTGGGGCTACGTTCTCTTGGAAGCAGTTTGAGCTAAACCTCACAAATCAGTATGTAGGTAGTCAGTATCTTGATAATACAGCGAGTGCCGATAGAGAATTGCCTGCTTATAACGTAGCAAACTTACGTGTGGCTTATGATATTCCTGTGAAGCGATTTATCAAGAATATCAACCTATCACTTCAGGTAAACAATCTACTTAATGCTCAGTATTCAAGTAATGGATATGTTTACGATGCTGGTATTGATAGTGAGGGACATACTTATAGTGACCTTCGCTATTTCCCTCAAGCGGGCATTAACTTCTTAGCAGGAACAACCATTTCATTTTAAGGGCTAATCCTCTACCCTAGCTCAAAGGGCTGTGCCAATACTTAATATTGGTACAGCCCTTTACCTTAGAGTCAAGCGCATTAAAGTAACTTATAAAGGTCTCTTTGTGTGTATGTGTGAATATGTCTAACTTTGTGCATGTTTGATACAAGAGTATAGACTAAGATTAAATAAAATATGAAGAAACTTATTTCAGCACTACGTGCTTGTCTTGTGGTGGTTACTTTTCTCGCAACTTCTTTTCTCGCATCTGCCCAAGGTAAGGCTGATGATATCGTCGGAACTTACCAAACAGAAGGAGGTAAGGCTAGAGTAACAATATCTAAGCAAGGAACTAAGTATATTGGGACACTCATTTGGACGCGCCGAGGAGATATTCTAGACAGTAAAAATCCTGATAAGAGTGAGGCGCAGAAGAAACTTACGGGTAAGGTGATTTTGCGAGACTTGGCTTTTGATGAAGATGACGAGTACAAGGGCGGTAAGATTTATGACCCAGAGAGTGGCAAGACATATAGCTGTAAGGCTACACGCGAACGCAATGGTAACCTCAAGATGAGGGGCTTTATTGGAGTGTCTCTTCTTGGTCGCACCACTGAATGGACACGCATCAAGTAGAGTCGTTATGTCTTTGATGTCTAAAATCGGAGCCTATGTTGAGCGTGTTTATAGTTTGCGCTATTATGGCTTATTCTTGCTTTTATTACAGATTTTTCCAGCGATTTACTATTATAATCGTGTAGGTGCTTTGCCTTTCCCAGGGGAATTTGTTTATCAGTCTCTGAGCCTATTAGCTTGGACTTCCTTTTGGCTTTTTGTCTGTGCCTTATGCCCCTTTCGAGGCTTAAGGCTTGCGACCCAATGGCTTGTAGGAGTAGTCTATGCGGGTTGGATGCTTTTTGAGAGCTTCCTTGCCTTTTCATATAATTCACTATATACCGATAGCATTGCGTTGAATATGTTGGCCTCTAACCCCGAAGAGGGTAAGGCTTTCGTTGAAAACCTAAACTATAAGGTGTTTATGCTTCCTATCTTCGTGCTCATAGGGATTATTGTTTTATATGTATTAGTTAGTCGTGTGCTGGCACCTAAACTGAGGCCTGCTGGACTGTTGGTAAGGAAGGGCCTGTCAGCTATGGGATTGGTCTTCGTCTTGCTTTTCTTTATAGTCGTACTTCCTGCTCAGACTACAGTAGGTAGCTATCTCTATATGTCTCCTCTTGATAGATTGAGAGTGGGTACTTCTGTTTGTCTGCATGATGCCCAAGAGCTTGAGAACTATACTAAGATGGCTAAAGAGATTGATTTAGGAGAGATCAAGCAAGAGATAAATCTAGACTCTGTTAATATAGTTGTCTTAGTTGGAGAGTCTATGCGTAAGGATTATATGCACTGCTATGGCTATCCTTTGAAGAATACTCCGGCACAGGACTCTCTAATTGCTTCGGGGGATATGGTCCGCTTCAGTGATGTAATTGCATCTGCCGCATGGACAACTGGTTCGGTATCTTCTGCGATGACTTTTTATAGGGAAGGAGGAGCAAATAAGCAATGGTATCAGTATCCTAGTTTACCCGTGGTTATGTCTCGTGCAGGTTACTACTCTTACTGGATAAGTAACCAAGAAAGCCAAGGGAATGCGATACAGCCGATAGCTACCATAGCTGGTACTTCGGATAGCGTTAGTTATGCCAAAATACGAGCAGTCGGAGACTGGAATTCGGCTATGGATTTAGAGCTATTGAAGTTATTACCTAAGAAGAATATTGTACCTCAAGGCAAGAAAGCACTCTTCCAAGTAGTCCACTTAATTGGTTCGCATACTCCTTATGCAGGTCGCTCGAATCGTGAATTTGGTTCCTTTACGACGAAGGATTTACCTGCTACTCTACCTAATGGCATGCCTACACCTAAGAGTGAGGCTAAGCGAGCAGTTTTGCGTGATTATGTCAATTCTATTCGCTACAATGATGAGGTTGTTCGCCGTATAGTGGCTCACTTCTCTGATAAGCCTACGCTACTTGTTTATTTCTCTGACCATGGTCAGGCTTTGTATGAGAACCCAGATAAGCCAGATTATTACGAGCATGAAGTTTCACGTCAAGGCTTATCGGTACCTCTCTTTGTTTATATGAGTCCATCGCTAAGAAAGATGCACCCAGAGATATATGATCGAGTAGTCAAGGCGAAGGATCGTAAGATTATGAATGACCTATTCTCAAATAGCTTGTGTGGTCTTTTGGGTATTCGTTTGAAGTATTACGAACCTGAATACGACTACTTCTCAGATGAATACAATAATAATCGAGTACGCTCTGTCATAGGTTATAATGGAAAGCCAATGACTTTCTAAAGTGAAGAAAATTAGAATTATTTAATAGCCAGCTCTCCTTTAAGGGGGCTGGCTATTAGTCTTTTATTTCTAGTATTACACTGATAAATCATTGTGAGAACGAGGCAAAAATTGGATGAGCGTTTCTTAAACGCATCACACAAAATAGGGATGGTTTATCGTAGACCATCCCTATTTAATTCGACATCTATCTTCTACTATTCTATTGCCCCTACAATAGAAATTCTCGTATATTTCCCCCTCAAACACAAGAGATAGAGCCGTCCTTATTGGAATAGAAAAATCATCATTTCTAGGTATTTTCTCTCCTTACACCATTAAGTAACGTTTGCAAACGTCAGTATATTTGAGATAGATATTCTTCTCAAAGGAGTATCGTTTCTAGGCATTAATCTTTATAACTCTTGGACTTACGCAAGGCATTAATCATACTTTTGTACCTTATCGGTACCTGTGCTACTCTTCATGCACAGCCCAACAAAAGACTGAAAGATACCATCATCCAATTGGACGAGGTGTCTGTCGTACCTAACTACAGCCTTACGACTCCCACATATACGCAAGCATTAATCAGTCAGCGTCGCATCGCAGGGAGTACATCTCTTGTTGAGATTAAGGCTGATAACCGACATCTATCTACAATAAAGGAAGCCTTGCATCTTCAGCCAGGAGTTATCATCCAGGACATGTTTGGAGGTAACGACCAGCCTAGACTAAATATACGTGGGTCAGGTATTCAGAGTAATCCTCAGCGTCGTGGCGTGTATTTACTTCAAGATGGAATCCCCGTAAATTTTGCTGATGGCTCTTATGTTATTGGAGTAATGGATGCCTCGACAGCTCAATATATCGAAGTATTCAAGGGGGCTAATGCTTTGCGATTTGGAGCGGGCACATTGGGAGGAGCATTAAACTTCGTAAGCCGTACCGCCCTAACAGATACAACGACGAGTGTCAAGCTAGAAGGTGGAGCTTATGGGCATTTCGGATTAACCCTCACCACTGGACATCGTTTGGGGGCATGGGATATATTTTTGTCCTCTAACTACAATAGACAAGATGGGTATCGCATCTATAATAAAAATCAGCGTTTAACAAACTCTCTTAACATTGGGTGGAAGCATAAAAGTATTGAGAACCGAACATTCCTCCATTTTACTCATCTTTTCTTTGAAATGCCTGGCCCTCTAACGCTTGACCAACTCCTAGCAGACCCCATGCAAGTAAGTACGGGCGTAAATCTTCCCTTTTCGATGGGACCCAATATTCTACGAGACAAACCATATCGTCAAGTTGATATGATACGTGCTGCTAACCAGACAGGAATCCATCTAAGCCGTAAAAGCAATTTATCAACTTCAATTTACTATCAGTACACCAACGATTGGTTTGCATTTCCTATCACAATCTCTACTCCACATTCATTAAATCATGACATTGGCATGACCTTATACTATAACTATGCGGATACTCATCTACGGGTGGCATCGGGTCTTTTAGGTTCTTGGGGGTGGATTAATCGTAGGACTCATATCAATAAAGACGGCAAAGCTTCATTCCTTTTCGCTCATGACAAACTACAAGCAGCCAATCTAACTGGATTCGTTGAGGCTGATTATGCAGCGTCCGAGCGCCTACATATGATTTTGGATATACATGGGGTACTAAATGTTCGTAATAGTCGGGATGCTTTTGAAGACCCTTCGTTACGTCCTTGGTATAGCCATATGTCAGGGAAATATCGTTATTTCTATTCTAAGAATAGTTCACAAAATCGCCATTATACTGCATTCAATCCTCGTATAGGAGTTGTTTTTAAAGCGGCAAAACATAAAGATATTCAACTGTTTGCTAATATCAGTCAAAGCTATGAGCCACCAACATTTGATGAACTAGTAGGAACTGAAGTTACATCAAACATCAATACAAGCCCAAAGAAACTTTTCTCAATTGAACTAGAGAAACAAACCGCTACAACCTTTGAGATAGGAAGCAAAGGGCGTCTTCAGCAATTCTCATGGAATATCGCTTATTATCATTCGTGGGTAAACAATGAGATACTTGAGGTAAAAGACTATGTGCGTGGACTTAAACGTACAGAGAACTATCCACACACACTTCACCAAGGTCTAGAGATTGGATTTCAAGCTAAGAGTAAACCGCATCTTTTAGGATTAAATATCGGGACTTTCACTCTGGGAGCAGCCTACAATTATAGCTTATTTGTATTCAAAGGAGGCAAATATGATGGGCATCTTCTTGCTGGAGTCCCCAAGCATTATATCAACGGCTCGCTAGACTATCATCATTCATCTGGGCTCAATGCTTCAATCGCCTTAGAACTCAAGCCAGAGAGAACACCCATAGATCACACCAATACAATGTTTCAACCCGACTACCATATATGGAATGCACGCATAGGCTATCAGTTAGGTAAGTATTTTAATTTATATTGCGAAGTAAAGAACATCACAAACCTACACTATGCCTCAAGTTATATCGTGAGTGATGAGATTCACCAGCCGGCAATACCATTTCCCGACTTTACAGCCAACCAACTTTCGTTCTTTATCCCTGGTCCCGTCCGAAGTATCTATGCTGGCGTAGCATGCCGTTGGTAAAAAGAACAAACTGAAAACCATTGAAATAAATACATGGAAAGGAAAAGATACTATTTGTCTCTAAGGTCTCGATTACTGTTAAATACTCTACTATTTGGCTTAGTACTCGTAGTGGTCTCCTGCAAAAAGGAAGAACTTCTATCAAATGACCTTCACCACGGGCACACACTATTACCCAACAAGAAGGATTATACCGACAAAGACTTAGGTACTAGGGAGCTAGCTGAGACCCTTGAGGGTAATATTCAATCACGACTGTCTATGATATATTACGATGCCACACGCCAAGAGCCGTTACTCTATTTTACCTCTGGTAAGCATCCAGTATCTTGTCGTATCAACTCCAATGGTTCATTGCACATCAGCATCCATAAATTTCACACCAATTTTATGCCCTTGCATGTCAGTGTTGAAATGGATGTATTACTCTCAGAGGGTAAGGGCGATACTATCCTCTTGCGAGGATACGATGGGATTGTACGAACTTCGGATGAAGGAAAACAAATCGGATTAGAATTACCCGAAAGCGATGATGCCGAACTCGATGGGTACTATCTCCGCTCCAAAAAAGAAGTTTCAGCCTTAATCGACCTTATGCTACCAATAGCAATGAAGATGAAGTGGCAAGGGATAAAACAATAAAGTTATTACTACTCCTCATAATCACAACGAACATATTTAATATATATAATTATGAACACAAGAAGAATACAACATTTCGCAAGTATCGTGATGCTCCTTGCATGGGTGCTATTCATGCCATCAGCATGTAGTAAGCATGATGAAAGTGTAGATATTTCACATGCAGTATCGGTTGCAACAGGAACCTACAGGGCAACCATCACTCCTACAATGGGAACTCAGAAGATGGCTCAAGGTATACATCCAGTAAAACTAGAAGCAGTCAATGATACCCAGATACGAATTCATTTTGAAGATTTCAATGCTCCTATGATGGAAGATAATGGGCAATTAAGTACAACGAAGTTTATGCCTTTTATGGTTTCAGTAGACTTCCTCATGGAGGTAAAGACTAATAGAACTACAGAAATAACTTTTAAATCTATAAAAGGGACTTTTGTCGCTAAACCTAAAAATGGGAAACAAGTAAGCGAAAGTGAGATTCCTGAAGGGATTCTTCCGCCAAATATGAAAGGCTTCAGCACAGATAAGGCTGAAGCTGAAGGAAGCATTAAGGACGGAAAATTAAGACTCAACGTTTCCCCTAAAATTCTCCCAGTTACTATCATCATAGAGGGTATTCGTGAATAATTACACCAGCATTGTATAAAGGCTCCGTCCGAGAATATCCCATGTATACTGTACTCTATAGTAATAGGATAATCTTGTTATTAGCTCGTACAACCTAGTTCAAATAAGATAAAAACAGATATTTAACAACAAAATTCAATAAGTTATGGACTTACATAGACTCCTTAAGAAAATGAATATAAAAGTATTGAGTATAAACATATTACTCTTGAGTTGTTCTCTCCTCGCCTGCACAAAGGTTGAGTTAGATGAGAAGGAAAAAGCTTTAGTCGCTAAACAGGAATTAGCTGACCATTTTGACAAACTATTCTATGAAGGTTTTGAGAACCCTGATGAAACGGAAAAGAATCTAAGAGAGTTTGAGTTAAATAAATTAATTACAAATGATAAAAACTTATTAGCCGACCAAGATATTCGCGTCAATAAGTCTATGATTGAGATGACAATCCGACTAAGACGAATACAGGACAACCTAGAAAATGAGTTCAAACAGGGAAACATCTTCGATATGTATACCCGCAAGCACATGACAATGCTCAATTGTAGAAGTGTGCTTCAAGAGCTACCTTATAGAGCTAGGACCGGGAAGAAGTATGAATATCTGATAGGCAAAGTTAATGAGATAGAAAAGTACGTTAATCAACTAACTCAAAAGAAGATTGAGCCATTCAGATTAGTCCCTAATGAATTATTAGGTAAACAATGGAAGTGGAAACTTGATATTGAACCAATTAGATTTAATACAGCAGATCTTAATATAGATCCTTATACGAAACTGAAAAACTTTAGTTTTGATTTTCATTTCAATAAAGACAACACGATTACAGCCAAACGCTTTTTTCTAGAACCCATTATGATAGACGGCTCTCTGAGTTTTGATTCCGCTGGAGACTGGAGAGCAGAACTAATGGGAGATAATAAAATCAGTTTCTTCGTACAAGACAATAAGATTTTTCTGTATATCCCAATGACTGATAATGCTAATGCCTATACTGGAGCTGGGAATGTAGCCCATTCTTGGGTCTACGAATACAATTATAAAGTCAGTGGCAATGAGTTAAACCTTGAGGTAAATCGTGTTTGTTTATATATCATAGTCAATCAATTTATTTCAAGTAAAAAGGACTTTACTGAATACACTGAGGAAGCCTTTAAATCATTTACTTTAACAGGAGAATCACTATGAAGCATCTAGTTGGACGGCTTACATGGGGACTCCTCATGGCACTAAGCCTTGCCGCTTGTATGGATAGAGAGTTTGACCAAAATGATGAATATACCAATAGCCAGTCTATTCCCTTAGTCGCTGACAATAAACTTTTACTCTCACGTATCTATATTATCAATGAGAGTAAGTCTTATTTATGGTTTGACTTGAATAATGAGGTAGCCAACTTTTCAAAACCTGAACTGACACTCCCCCTCAAAGAGGGAAATAGAGATAGCTATAGACGGATACCATTACGAGGGTTGCTTTATGAATATCATGATACCGAGAAGGAACTCACATTTAAGAATATCCCTAGCCAATTTATTCAAATAGGAGATGAACAACTATCTCTAGTATTTAAGCTCTCGCCTTTAGACGATAAGGAACAAGTATTTCTTCCTAATGGACAAACCGCAAAAATCGCTAAGAAGCGATATATGATGACCTTGATTCGTCTGAGATTTTCATCGGATAACGCTGATATCCCAATAGGATCCAAGTACAAGTATAGAGGTGTGGAATATGATTTTTTACCTTTCCAAACAGAGCTCACCTTAATAAACTAATAAGAGATGAAATATCGAATTTATGGACTACTGCTACTCTCTTGTTGGGAAGGATTACTGGGCGCCCATGCAGAGCAAAGGATTCCCCAACCAGATACGCTAAAGCAACAACAAATCAAAGAAGTAGTAGTAACGGCAGGCAGACATAAAAAGAATGTGGGAGAAATCAAACGTACAGCCGAACAGCTTAAGTTGGAGATGCCTGTTGATATGAATGACTTGGTCCGTTATATTCCATCTGTAGGAGTATCCATGTCTGGTTCAAGAGGAGGCATGCGAGGATTTTCTATCCGTGGCGTAGAGGCCAATAGAGTCGCTATCAGTATCGACGGTATACTCCAGCCCGAGATTCAAGATAACGTTGTTTTCAGCTCATATGGACTCTCTAACTCCTCAAGAATAGATTTCGACCCCTACTTTGCTTCCTCTATAAAAATTCAGAAAGGAGCCAATTCATTTGCGAGTGGTACTGGAGCTCTAGGTGGAACTGTGGACTATTCGACTAAGGATGCTCACGATTTAATTGATAAAGATAAATCTTGGGGAGGTCTATCCACGGTAAGTTACAATGGGAAAGAGAATCTTAGGACTATCCTCTTAGGGGGGGCTGTACGTTGGAGACACTTCGATGCGCTTTTGATGGGAACTCTCCGAGATGGCAATGAAACACGCAACTTCTCTCATGGAGAACTTACGCGCAACATCACTTCCACTAGAGTAGACCCTATGGACTTTCGCCAAACCACATGGCTTGGGAAACTATCCTATTCTCCCAATGAGCATCATAAATTTATTCTATCAACCTATAACACAAATAGGAAGACTAATGCAGAAATCTGGACATTAGAACCTATTGATGCATTCACCGCTGATGGCAAGCCATACTACTACTCTCGAGACCAGTCGCTTAGCCATTCGCTTTCATTATCTTATCGCTGGTTTAGCGAGAATGGACTTATTCAGCGATTGATGGTAAAAGCTCATGGACAAAATTCTTATTTAGATGCAAGCTCATGGACAGATTTTTATCGGCCTAATTTTGACCTTGCCAATAGCAATATGACACTTATCTACGAAGGCAAACACACGAAATATCGTGGACAGGCCACAAAAGATAGAATCATTCAATTGGACTTGAATACAAAGCCGCTAGACGGAGGAATTTGGGGCACTCATACATTCAATATCTCAGCTATAGTTATGCAGCGCCAGAGCAGTTCTAGAAATGTAGATGTTGAGGCTCCTCTAGCCTCAGATTCTCTTACGGGCTATACCGTTAGAATGGGTAAGATATATCAATATGGAGAATCCATGGGAGTGTTTGCACAACCATATTCGTTTATAAATCCTATTACCCGGTTAAATTATGGGATTTCCTTGATGGATAATATCTCATTAAATAATGACCTCGCTCTTAAATTCGGAGTAAGATATGATTACTTCCTTACAAAAGATAAGCGTAAGGATGATAATCAAAATTTGGGATATATCCATTATCTCTTACAAAACATGCAAGGGATAGCCATGAATTTCAATCCTATTGAGGATAAAGATTTAGGACTTTCATTCTTAGGAACAATTTCTTATAATCTTCACCCCTTACTCAAATCTTCTTATCGATTTTCAACAGGCTTCCGAGTTCCTAACTTTGAAGAGAAATACTTCCAATTTTATAGCCTATGGCCTTCATTTGTCGTATTATCCAATAGGGATTTAAAAGCCGAAAAATCCTTTAATCATGAGATTGAATTTAATGGACGGAGTACAGGTTTGGGCTATATCATGAGTCTGTATTACAGTAACTATTCCGATTTTATAGAATTAAAGCAAGGAACATTCTCCTTTCAAGAGCCATTGGTTCAGAAGCCCAAAAATATCTCCTATGCCCAGAATGTCAATCAAACTTCAGCCCATTTACTAGGATTTGATGCTGCCGTACAGATATATCCCGGAGAGTGGTTTGACAAGTTAAAAGGTGTGATTCTTTCATCGGCTTTCAGTTATGCTGAGGGTAAATCGTCTTCAGGAATGAGTATGTTAAGCATTCAGCCTCTAACTGGCAATGTAGGAATCGAATATACTGCACCTAAGGCTCTTTGGCAAGTCAATGCTAAAGCAAATCTCTATTTTGCTAAACCTGTTTCTCAGACTACCTTCTGGGATAAAGATGTATCTGGACAAGAATACATCCGTCGCTATCCAGCCTCTTTCCTGAGGAATGCTTATACATTTGATATCTATGGATACTATCAGCTAACGCATAATCTCACATTACGTGCAGGTATATATAACCTTTTCAATAGTGAGTATCTACGTTGGGACGATTTAAGACAACTAACCAATCCCGCCCTACTCTCAAACATTAAGTACTTCTTTCAGGATGGGAAAAAGTCCTTAAGTAGATTTACCCGCCCTAGGAGGTATATTTCTTTAACCTTAGAATATAAACTTTAATCAAATAAATAGATCAATGAAACAAACTTTGATTCTAGCTGGTTTGCTAGCCACTGTACTCTTCTCTGCTTGCGATCAGCGTAACATAATCGACGTCTATGAAATAAATAGTACGCCCAATCTAAGTAATCCGATTGTTCAAAAACTAACAAATGTTAGTTGGTATCGAGTTTTTTCCCAAGAAAATACAGTAGTCTGGAGTACAACTAAATTCAAAAATAAAGCGTCTTCCCCTTTTGAGACCTTGCTTTATTCTATGGCATGGCTGGGCATGGAGCTTCACAGAGATGGCACATCAACACTTCTATTCAGACCCCCTCTAGGAGGAAGTTCCTATATCTTCTGCCAAGGGAAGTGGAAGGTCTCTGAGACAGAGAAAAATACAATTATTATCGATACTAAGATACCTGTAGGATATACTAACATAAAACTTAAAGTTGAGAACCTAGAGGCTAAAGATAATGTTGGGATTCTCACCGCTACAATGGATTTTGGAGATAGAGTCCTAAGACTTGAGTTCTATAATAACACTTCTGTCTTTGGGGATGATCCCGATCGCGAATTTCCAGATGTCGGCAAATCGACGAATAGAGATTGGTTCTCGACGATGAATGTTAAGCAAGATAAGCTTATCGAGCATGATTATACCAATACATCATGGGAATCAATAGAGTATAAATCTGAGAATAAAGAAGAAGTTGAAGATAAAGCTCAACTATCCCTTCGGACACTATATGTAGAAGATCTCCTGACGAAAACCCCAGCCTTCATGTATGGATTGAAATTCTCTTTCGGCGAAAACCATAAGGCCTATATCCAATCTCCAACTTTAATGAAAGATATCTTTGGGGAGAAATGGACTGATTTGACAAAAGAAAACTATCCTGTCATAGATGCAACATGGAGGGTCGATGGCAATCGCCTTATTGTGGAGACTAATGAGTTACCTTTTACTAGTTTAGGCGAAGCTGTATTCAAACTTATCTCTGATAAAACTCAAACAACCTTTGTTCCATCTCAGTCTCCTCAAAAAGGCATTTATGTCTGGCGAAATTTCTACTATAGTTTTGAGTTGATTAAACAAACAAATAAAGGAGCATGGTTTAGAGTCACATCTCCAATAGAAACCCATTATGCATTCATGCTAAAAAAGGAAATGCCTGCTACCGCAGCCTTTGTAGGCATAAGAGCTACAATGAACAAATTGAAATAACAATAACATCCCAATATGAAAAGAATAACATATACTTTACTATCACTACTGTGCATAGTCGCAATCTCATCTTGTGAGAGAGGTGATTCCATCAATGTTATCACACAGGATATTGATTTGAATGAAAATTCACAAGAGTACCAAACTTATCTCAAGGAGCGAATTGAATCTCACTTGCAAACTTATCGTTTTGAAGAGGCAAAACGGTTAATGGCAAAGCTTACAGGGGAAGAATCACAAAAGAAATTTGGTATGCTGTATGAGCAGTACCATCAACAAGCCTTGACCCAAGGATGTGGATATATTCTAGAGACAGGAGACACGGTATTCTTGAAAGTCATGAATAAAGATGAAATCCCACCTAAAGAGTTGACCTACTTAAAGGATTTCTATGATTATCCCGAACTAAAAGGGAACAATAAGGAGGCTACTCTGTGGGGATTAGGGAATTACCCCGCATTAGAATCATTAGTGATTCCATCTTGCTTCGTCTCCAAGGTTAAAGACCTAGATAAGCTCAAGAACCTTAGAGTTCTGACCCTCACTGCAAACAAAGAAAAGTATGAATGGTGGTTTACCTCTAAGACATTCAAGCCTATTGACATGTCTGGCTATGACCTATCTCAAAATCATAAGATAGACTCACTCTTATTTGATGGTGTAGACATTTCAAATCTTAGGGCACCTGCTAATCACATAATGCTATTATCCCTTAAAAATGGAGTCTATAACAATGCAAATCTTAACAATATTCATGCTAAGAATATTGAGATAACAGCATCAGACGTAGCCGATGAGCAATTGACTATTAGTAATAAATCACTTAGCACCCTCTCAATAGAGAGTGAGGCTGGAAATAAAATGTGTAAAGTTCTAGACGTCAAAAACTCATCAGTACACCATCTATTAGTCTCAGATGTGTCAAATTCTAAACGGTCTCTAAACAAAATAATATTAAACGATAAAATAGATACCTTGGTGATAGGGGGATATAGTGCCGATAATGATGATACTCGCGTCGCTGTTGAGGGGCTTTCAAAACTCATTAACCTAAGATATCTAAGTTATAACCCTAATGCAAGCCCTATCGCGACAAAAGAGTTACCGTCCAACATAGAGTATTTAGCCATTGGAGGGTCTGGAAAAACTCCGTACAAGGATAATGATTCTTTTGATTACACCCATCTGCAAAAACTCAAGGTTTACTCAAATGGAAAATTCTATTCCTCTAACCTAAAATTACCTGCATCTATAGACTCTATCTATTTATTTCCTTCTAGAATATTGGGGGATCTTACCGAACTTGATTTCTCTTCAACTAGACTCACAAAAGCTGATTTCTATATTGGGAGCCCCCAAAGGGATGGTAAGGATATTCCTCTCCTCAAACGTATGGTCTTCCCTGCTACACAAATACAACTCAAAATAAGCAGTCCTCATACCGAAGTTTTAGACCTAAGTCGTTGCTCTCATTTGAAAGCCCTTTCCATCCACGACGGCGAATCTCTTAAGAAGATTATACTCCCTAAAAATCTTAAGAAGAGCAACTTTAAGAGGCTAGAGAAGACTGAGTTTTCAGGGGATTATGCCTTTTATTTATTCGACATCAATAAGGACGTTGTGATTGAAAATTTACCATCATGGGTTGAACATGATGATAATGGCAAATACTTTATACCTGATGACAAGTAGTAATCATAAATAATTTAATATCCAAAATAAAAACATTATGTATAAGATTTCAAGGCATTTACTAACATTTCTCTATTTGGCAATCGGAACAATGAGCATATTTTCATGCTCAAAGAATGAAGAGCCTCTAAGCGAGAAAAAGAATCCTAATGCAAACGTAACTGTAAACGAAAAGAGTAAACTAGCGACTATCTCAGTAACAAATCTTCCTGCTAGGAGTGAGGTCCAGCTAGTTTATGCTAATGAACGAGGCCAGATTCTAGCCAAAGGTCTTGCTGACAATCAGGGGGAATGGAAGTTTGACACCAAACTATTGGTTGGCTTTGAGCAACATTTAAAAGTGGAGACTCTAGAGAATCAGCATGCCAAGCAAATCAAAACGCTTGATATTCCAGCCGCCAAACAAGACCTAAATCAAGCACAAATTGAAACCCTACTAATGAAACATACTTGGAATTCAGTAGCGTCTTCCTCTCGTATGTTGATAAAGCATCAAGGCAGCTTACCCTTAGATAAGTTTATAGGGATTGCTCAAAAGCAATTTCAATTTGGTCCGAATGGGAAGTTTATCTTTAGCGTAACCTCACCCTTGAATTTTACTGACAACAAAGGCACATGGAGTTTTGATAATCAAGAGATTTCAATTAACACGAGAATTCCTCTTGGTCCTTTAGCAATCAAGCATGTACGTATCAATGAACTAACGGATAGCAAGCTCTCCCTTTTAGCAGAAATATCCGATGGATTATTTCTAATAGACTTTGTCCCTTTGAATTAAGATAGAGGGTACAGAGAGACCTTTGCACGAGTCCCGTAAGATGATAAGCAAAACTTATCATTTTACGGGACTTTATCTAAAAGGGGGTTAATCTTAAGAAGATGAGAGCAATACTCTTTTAAATAAACATTCCCCTTTTTGAGACCGTTGCAATGGTCTCAAAACTATTGTAAACACACAAGCTAAGGAAAGAAAAACTAAGCACACGTTTCCTAAACTCAAAACCTCGGCGAGGTCTGTGCAGACTTCAGCTGAAGTTTGTGCAGACTACGGCTGAAGTTTGTACAGACTACAGCTGAAGTCTCCAGAAAGTACTACGTACTTACAAATTTAAGTACGCGTACTCACTGAAATAAGTACGTGTACTCACTGAAGTGTTTACGTGTACTTACTGAAGTGTTTACGTGTACTTACTGTAGCGAGTACGACGCACTCATGATTGTCCTTTTGCCTTACGTCTCGGAAGTGTCGCCCCCAACGCAAAGCTAATACTTGCTCTGTTAGTGCCGCTCCTACGGAGCTCTTAATTTTTGTGCCCCCTGTTTACCCAGGGTTTCATATCGGGCTTTGCCCTCATTACACCCTGGGCTTTGCAGGAGTGGCGTGTCTACGGCACTCATAATGCGCCTGAATTTTGATGCGCTTGCCCTGCCCTTACAGGACTCCTCTACGTCTCCTCTATCACTTTATTATTTTGATGCGCTTGCCCCTATTATACGGTTCATAGTGCATTTATCTATTTATGAGTATCTTTGCTAGGTCCTACTTGCAAGATATGTCCATCTCAACACTCTAGGAGCGTCAAGAGCAAAAGACAACATCTTAGGCGATGGACTTTAGATAGAGTATATTTGAATAATTAAATAATAGAAGATATATGAAGAACTTTGTAGAAGAGCTCCGTTGGAGGGGAATGATTCACGATATGTTTCCGGGAACGGAAGAGTATATGATGCAGCACCAAGTGGCTGGTTATGTCGGCATTGACCCTACAGCAGATTCTCTACATATAGGTCACCTCGTGGGGGTGATGATGCTCCGCCATCTACAGCAGTGCGGACATAAGCCTCTAGCACTTATCGGTGGTGCTACAGGTATGATTGGAGACCCATCAATGAAGAGTGCTGAGCGTAACCTCCTCGATGCTGAGACGCTAGCGAAGAATATCGCAGGTATTAAGAAGCAACTATCTAAGTTCCTTGATTTTGATAGCGATGCCCCTAATGCAGCCAAGCTCGTCAATAACTACGACTGGATGAAGTCTTACAGCTTCCTTGAGTTCATTCGCGATATTGGTAAGCACATTACCGTTAATTATATGATGGCGAAGGACTCGGTTAAGAAGCGTCTTAATGGCGAGGGTGAAGGTATGTCATTCACCGAGTTTAGTTATCAGTTGCTACAAGGCTACGACTACCTACACCTCTATCGCGAAGAAAACTGCCGTCTACAGATGGGTGGCTCTGACCAATGGGGTAACATTACTACGGGAACCGAACTTATACGCCGTAAAGATGGAGGCGAAGCATACGCCCTAGTATGCCCACTCATCACAAAGGCTGACGGAGGAAAGTTCGGAAAGACTGAGAGCGGTAATGTATGGCTAGACCCTGAACGCACTAGTCCGTATGCCTTCTATCAGTTCTGGCTCAATGTGAGCGATGCTGACGCTGGTCGTTATATTCGTATTTTCACGACGCTCACACAAGAAGAAATAGAAGCTTTAGAAGCCGAACAGGCTGAGCAACCACACCTACGCCCTTTGCAGAAGAGACTAGCAGAAGAAATTACTGTACTCGTGCATAGCCGTGAAGACTACGAAGCAGCGGTAGAGGCTTCAAGTATACTCTTCGGTCAGGGTACAAAAGAAAACCTTCAGCACCTAAGCCCAGAGATGATAGCTAGCGTCTTTGAGGGTGTACCTCAGTTCACTGTGAGCCGCTCTGTCCTCGAAGCAGGAGCTAAGGTGATTGACTTATTCACTGAGCATGCAGCTGTCTTCCCTTCTAAGGGTGAATTGCGTAAGCTCATCGCTGGTGGAGGTGTTAGCCTAAACAAGGAAAAGCTTAGCGACCACGAGCAACTTATCGGCACAGGGGATTTGCTCGGCAATCGCTACCTCCTTGTGCAGAAAGGAAAGAAAAATTACTTTTTGATAACTGTAGAATAACGAATGCGCAAGCAGTTTATAACCCTACTTCTATGCCTAGGCTCTATCTTAGGAGCTCAGGCACAGAATGAACGCGCCAATCAGCGTGCCTACGCAAAGGCTCTTGATGTAATCGGCTCTTCTATGTCGATGCTCAACCACTACTTTGTGGATACGATTAACATCGATAAGATGAGTCGCCTTGGTATAGATGCTATGCTTCAGAGCCTAGACCCCTATACCGAGTACTACAGCAAAGAAGACAACGACAAATTAAAACTTCTTACCACAGGTGAGTATGCTGGCATTGGCGCTGTGATTACACAGCGTCCGGACTCAACGGTTATCATCAACGAACCTATGGAGGGTATGCCTGCCGCTCTTGCCGGGCTTAAAGCAGGTGACCATATTCTAGAGGTTAATGGCAAGGATTACCGCAAAAGTACTAGCGATGTAGTCAGCGCAGCCCTTAAGGGTGCTCCCGGTAGTGCTATCACAATACTTGTACAACGCCTAGGAGAGGTTAAGCCTAGACGCATTAGCTTTGTTCGTAAAAAGATTGTCGTATCGCCTGTACCTTATTATGGGCTTACGCCTCGTGGCTATGGCTATATCAGCCTAACTAGCTTTACGAATTCAGCAGCGAATGAAGTTCGTTCGGCTCTCTTAGACATGAAGTCTAAGCACAACATCAAAGGACTTATCCTAGACTTGCGTGGCAATGGCGGAGGTCTACTTGATGAAGCTGTTAAGATTGTTAGCCTCTTCGTTCCCGAGGGGACAGTGGTCGTAAATACCAAAGGTCGCCCAGAGCTAAAGCTGAACGAAACTTTCCGTACTAAGCTTAAGCCTGTTGATACTACACTTCCTCTTGTAGTCCTCATCAATGGAGAGAGTGCCTCTGCAAGTGAGATTGTAGCAGGAGCGTTGCAAGATATGGATAGGGCGGTCATCGTAGGGCGCAAGAGCTTTGGTAAAGGGCTTGTGCAGTCTACACTATCTCTCCCTCATGAAGGAACTCTCAAGCTAACGACAGCTAAGTACTATATCCCTAGTGGAAGATGTATTCAGCGACTCGATTACCACGAAAGTCGTCTCGGCCGTGAGGCTAAAGAAACGCCCGATAGTCTAAAGGCTCTATTCCATACTGCAGCAGGCAGACCTGTTAGAGATGCTGGAGGAATTGTTCCTGATGTGAGCATTCAGAAGGACTCACTTCCTACTATGCTCTACTACCTAAGCTATAATCCTGATGTCTTTGACTGGGTTACAAAATACACGCTCAAGCATGCCAAAATTGATACTCCACAAGCGTTTACCCTCACAGACTCTGAGTATGCAGACTTTGTGGAGATGCTTAAAAGCAAAAAGTTTGATTACGACCGTCAAAGCCTCAAGGCTCTTGACAAACTCAAAGAGATTGCCGAGTTTGAAGGCCATTTAGATGGACATGCCAAGATGCTTGTGGATAGTTTGCGCTCAGCCCTTGAACCTAATTTAGGTAAGGACCTTGAGAGCATGAAGACTCATGTTAAGAAGTATCTAGAGGGAAGTATCGTATCTCGTTATTACTATCGCCGAGGAGTCATTGAGAGAGAACTCATCACTGACCCTATTATGAAAGAAGCCGACAGCCTACTCTCTGACGAAGTACGCTACCGCAACATCCTTAAGCCTAGTAAATAATGAAAAAGATATTTTGCCCTAAGTGCGATGAAGCCATCGTACTCTCTGCACAGAAACTGAAAGAACTCAAAGAGAGCGATGGCGAGCGTATGGCTATTGTATGTCCAAGTTGTACACATCAGTTGCGCATACGTCTCAAAGGTTCTGCCCAGAGCGATAATGAAGACGAGCGAGATAGCCAAAGCGAAAACTGGGGACACATCGTTGTCCTAGAGAATGTCTTTGGCTATAAACAATACTTTCCCCTAAAGAAAGGTCTCAATCATATAGGCAGACGTAATAAAGATACCAAGACTGATATCCCTATTATCACTGGCGACCCCTCTATGGACCGTCATCACTGCATCATCAAGGTAGGGCAAACGAAGAAGGGTAAAATCGTTTGGAGTCTCTCTGATTACGATAGTCGTGTAGGTACCTTTGTCGCTGGCGATTTGCTCGGACCTAAGGAACAGTACAACCTGCATGATGGTGACGTGTTCACTCTTGGAGCGACAAGCATTATCTTCTCTTCAGAACCAATCCCTCAAGAAGACTTAGGACAAGTAGAGGGAGAGGGCGTACACTAAACACAGAGCGCAAAGAATAATTATGCTTAATTGGTTCGGATTATCCAAGCCTCATAAAGAGACCAAGACATCTACTCACATTCTTAGTGAAGACTTCTTGAAAGCTCTTTACGAGCAAAGCCGTGAGTCTAAGCAGACCATTAGTTTAGAGAGCATTCGTGAGCAAGCCAATATCCCTCAAGATAAACTAGCAGAGGTCGTTGGGATGCTCGCAATCTCCGAAGACATCATCGTTAGTCCTCTAGGCTTGACTCCCTCGGGAGAGCAGAGAGCACTCAGCCTTGTACGTGCGCACCGTATGTACGAGAAGTATTTGGCTGAGCATTCTGGTTATGCACCCGAAGAATGGCACAGCAAGGCTGATGAGATGGAGCATAATCTCGGCAAGCAGGATAAGGAACGCATTATGGCACTCCTCCGTAACCCTCTTTGGGACCCTCACGGAGACCCTATCCCTACGGAGTGTCATCAAATGCCCGAGTCTCACCGCACCATTGCTACTGAGGTCGAGGCTGGTACTTGGTACAAAGTCCTACACATCGAAGACGATGATAAGAAGAGCTTCCGCCAAATCTCTTCAATAGGTCTTGCTAGTGGTACAACCATACAAATCTGTGCGCTCGAAGGGGAGCGAATTAAGCTCTTCTTAGATGGGCAGTACTACTATCTACCCAAGACAGCCCTAAGAAGTATCACACTAGCAGCACTTGAAGATGATGATGCCGATGTGCTTAGAGCACGTACAGTCTTGCCCCTCACGGCTCTTAAAGTTGGTCAGATGGCGACAATCGTTGCCCTATCGCCCGCTTGTGTGGGGGCTATGCGTCGTAGACTTATGGACCTAGGCTTCGTCAGAGGTAGCCAAGTGAGCATAGATATGCGCAGTCCTATGGGCAATCCTACAGCCTATGTCGTGCGTCAGACAGCTATTGCACTACGAGAAGACCAAGCTCGCTTTATCTTGGTCGAAGGGATACAAGCAGTTCCCGAATAGAGCCTTGTCGGCTCTTCCTATCACTTAAACGGTTTACTACATTCATCATACTCGCAGGAGGTCTTAATATGTCCGATATTACCCGTCCTTTCCAAATCATGACCAAGGCAGCAGGCGCAAGCTGTAATATGCGTTGCGACTATTGCTACTATCTAGAAAAAGAAAATCTAAACCCTACGCACAAGCAGATTAGTCAGATGTCTAGCGAGGTGTTGGAGGCTTTTATTCGAAGTTATATTCAAGGGCAACCCGAGGGCGTGCCCGTTCTTTTTACTTGGCATGGTGGCGAAGCCTTATTAAGACCTAAATCATTTTACGAAGAGGCTTTACGCTTACAAGCTAAGTATGCCGAGGGTCGCCCTATTGAGAATAGTCTACAAACGAATGGGCTATTGCTAACGGAAGATTGGTGTCGTTTCTTCCGAGATAATAATTTCCTAATCGGTATTTCCCTTGACGGCAATGAAAAGCAACACGATGCTTTCCGCCGTACCCTTGGAGGACAAGGTAGTTTCTCTGGCGTTATGCGTGGGCTAAACCTCTTACAGCGTCATGGTGTAGAGTACAACATACTCTCTACTATCAATAGCCACAATGCCAACGAACCCTTAGAATACTATCGTTTCATTAAAGGTATTGGGGCTAAATACATTCAGTTTACGCCCATTGTAGAGCGTATACACGAGGCAAGCAATCGCTACGAACATATTGAAGCGCCTTATATTGACCTCAAGGCCGAACTAAGACAAATGCACGACGGCTTAGGTGTGCGCATGGCACCCTATAGCGTACGACCTAGTCAGTGGGGCGATTTCCTTTGTATGCTCTTTGATGAATGGGTAAGGCAGGATGTAGGCGAAGTCTTCGTTCAAATCTTTGATGCGACTTTAGCGGGCTGGATGGGTGTAATGCCGGGGGTATGTACCCTAGCCCCTCAGTGTGGACATGCTGGTATCATTGAGCATAATGGCGACGTCTTTAGTTGCGACCACTACGTATATCCTCGTTATAAGTTGGGTAATGTCTTAAACCGAGAGCTCTCGGATATGATGATGAGTGAGCGGCAACAAACTTTTGGAGAAGCCAAACGCCTAGGGCTTACTGAGCAGTGTCGCACTTGTACTTACCTCCACTTATGCCACGGCGAGTGCCCTAAGAATAGATTTGGGCGCAGTCGTGATGGTGAGCCTGGTCATAATTATTTGTGTAGTGGCTACTACACTTTTTGGGAATACTCTGCGCCCTATATGGACTATATGCGACGCTGTCTGATGCTAGAGCAACCGCCTAGTCTCATTATGGACAGACTCGCCAAGGGTCTACCCTTATAGCCTAAACACGTCTCTCTCCTTATACCCTTGACTAAAAACAAGGTATGGTATGGCAAGTATTACAACCTAATATTTTGGGATAAAGTCTATTTTAGCTTGGAGCCTTAATTTTCCACACTCTTGTTTTGAAATAGCCACTTTTTAAGCTAGGATACGCCTAATAAGATGTTCCTAAATATGGCCTAATCACCTCAAAAACAACAAGATAAAGTGAACTCAATTTGCACAGGTAGATAATTTCGACTATCTTTGCACTGTAATTTTGAATCAAAGACAGATTCCTCTCCAAATGGATTGAAAACCATGATAGCCTAGTTCTTCTAGTCTATTCACCTATCCATACCTATTTGAAATTAGCACATGATATTAGGAGCGTAAGTACTCATCTTACCTCTATTTCTAGTTTCATTTTGGATTTACTACGAGCTCGTGTTAAACGAACTCAATACCAATTCAAATAAGCCGAGCGCAGTTTTTTTGATAAAGAATAACGCTTGGGATAGTTTACTTTCTAAAAACATTTTGACTAAATGAATTTCAAAAGACTAAGCACTCTTGGGTTGCTCTCAATGCTTCTGTTTTTGGGCTCTTGCTCTAAGGAGCAGATTGGGCAAACACCTACAGTAGAAGCTTCTCGCTACAGCCTAGGAAGCATCTCTATGCAGCTAAATGCTACTTCTGAAGCGTTCTCAGAAACTAACCGAAACGAAGCAAAAGCTGTAACCTTTGATTTAGGCACAAAAGGTAGCCTTACTGCCCCTAAATTTAAAGAACTTACAGACGGGACTAAGCTTCTATGTATCGTTCGCTCATCAAATGCGGCACAGCCTATCAACTATATCCAAGCAGTATGGAAGCGTGAAGGCAACCGCTACTATATCAGACAATCCGATGCTACATATCCTTTTGAATTTACAGCAGGACAAGACCTCGGCACACTATATATGATGGTTGTTGCTGGTGGTGAATGGGATGCTACAACTAAGCAACTTAAATTCTCTAACCGCATTGCACCGATTACAACTGTTGACGGTAAGGAAACAGCTACTCTTGATGTACCTTACTTCTCAGACTGGCAGGAACTAGAGATTGAGGATGGTACTCCTACAGCGCTTAAGGTAAGACTCAAGAACTACGTTAAGGGAACTAACGAAACCCCTGTCTTTACTCTTAAGCCACAGGGTATGCTTATCCGCATGCGTGTAGAGAATGAAATGCTAGATCCAGATAATGCGAATACCTTCCGCCATATCAAGCTTAATAAACTCTATATTCGCTCAACGGCTTATGCTGGCTCTGGATATTATGATTTGAGTGATACTCAAGTACGTGCAGGTGTTAGCAAGACTGCAGGTGTACGTAATGAACAGCTCCTTCCTTGGACGTTCAGCGATGCCGCTGACTTTAAGACAACAGAGCTTACACTAGCTACAGCTCTAGATTTGCCGGGAGATGCAACGTCAACAGCTCGTGGTTCGGTAAGAGGTATGAAGGATTATCCTAATAGTCCTTGGATTGTTGCATGGGTAAAGCCTACAGGTCAAACTGTGGCACAAGTTGGTCAAAACATAAGTGGAAGTGAAGAAACTGTCGTTCGTACAGAAATCCTTGCTGATGCTGACGATGTTCGTTCAAATACAGTTTACAGTAATAAACCTGGTGTAGATGCAGAAGAGGCCGCAGGAAAGACAGTGGTGCCAAGCATGAAGGCTCTTCCAGTTTATGCTTCTCGCAAGCTCGTAACAAGTACAAACAAAGCATTTATTAACGGCGGTGCTTATAGCCTAACGCTTAACCTACAGCGCATGCCTCTACTTTTTGATAGACTATCTGAATATGAGGTTGCTGATGGAGGTACAGCTTTCTCTGACAATAGCTATAGTAATGTCGCTTATGTATCAAAGACAGAGTATAAGAATCTACCTCTTGCAGATGGCACAGAGTGGAAAACTCCTACATTCCAGGAGTTAGCGTCTATCCTTGGAATCTCTTCTGCGGTAGAAGGTAGACTCGGTAATGTAAAACTAAAAGAAGCCAGACTTAGATTCCCTACAATTCTTCCTGCAGAAGGAAACTATCTCCCTTACACAGGTACACCTACACGTTACCTTTTAGGCTTTACTTACAAGGAAGTTGACAACAAGCTTAGAGCTTTCACCGTACTTTTTTATCCTGAGAAAAGTGGAGGAGATAAATCTGCACGTTATGCATCTATTGTACGCTACGAATATGACCATACGAAATCTGATGGTCTTGTAGTAATGAAGATGACGCAACGCTACCTCGGATCTTACTCTCTCTGGGTAGCTCACTTCCCTGATAATACTCCAAGTGGAGATTACAAGACGTATCTCTCTAAGGAGTTCTCTCGCATTGTATCTGATGATAGCTTCTGGAATGACGCACTACTTAAGAAGGATGATATCGTGCGCTACTTCCCTCTTCTTGGAATGAAGACTGAAGCTGGTACTCTTACCGAGTTTGGAACAGCTGGATATAGTATGATGGGGATAGAAAACGCAGGAGGTCTTGAAGGTTTAGCGACCTACAAAACAGATGAACTCTACCATACACCTAGTGACGGAAAGATTAAAAACAATTACAAGGTTCCTATCCGTCTAATTCGTCCTACTTTATCATTCAAATAAGAAATCAGTATGCAAGCAAAAGAAATAAAATTACAATACGAAGCACCTGAGGTTACGCTCTTCAACCTCAACGCTCCACTTAATATGCTTATTTCATTCTCGGCTGATGCTGAGTTCGAAGATTATGAAGAAGATGGAAACCTTGACTTCATCTAAACAAAGAAGACAATCATAAACACAGAGCTAGACCTTGAGAAAAGGTCTAGCTCTTCTTTTATCGCAATACAGCACTCGCTTATTTCAGTTAAATGACTATTGTAAGTGCGTGTAAATACATCAGTACTTGCGCGCAAACACTTGAGTAAGTACGCGTAAATACTTTGGTGAGTACGTCGTACTTAAATTGGCACTTGCGTATATTCTTCTGGAGACTACAGCTGAAGTCTGTACAAACTACAGCTGAAGTTTGAAGAGACTACACGTGTAGTTTATACAAACTTCGCCGAGAGTTCCAGAATAGGTAACGCAGGCTTTATTTTTTCTTCGTTTATCCAAGAATTTCAAGACCCAAGTTAAACATCTAGTCCAACGAAAAAATCAATTACTCTGTTATTTGGGGGCATTTGCCCTAATTATATAATGGTCTCATATTACAGACTGAGTGCTAGTTTGTATCTTTGCAGAAAATTTATCACTCCAAATAAGATATGAAAGATAGACTTCTTAGCCTTGATGCGATAAAGGGTATTGCGATAATACTTGTACTGATGGAGCACATCTACATCTTCTCAGATAGTCAGACGTCTCTAACATATAGTATTGTCACAGAGTTTATCCTTGCTGTACACATGCCTCTATTCATTATTCTTTCTGGTTTCTTTGCTCAGAAAACACCTATACAAATAGGATGGGTCAAATATCTCAAAGATAAGACGATGAGACTCATTATCCCTGCTCTCATGTGGTACAGCTTATGGACAATTTGGCATGATGGACAATTTCACTTGTCAGGGGCTCTTGTTAACCAATATTGGTTTACTCTAAATCTTTTTATTTACTTTATCGTATTTGGATTTCAGAATGCAATAATCAATTATGGACTACGCATTTCGAGGAACGAAGATAATAGGTTCCTTGAAGTAGGTCTACACTTGGGATTTATGATTATTATCAGCTATTGTCTCTCAGATATTATTCCCAATCTTCACCCCAAGAGTAGCGAGATACTAGCTACTCCTCGGACACGTATGGCTTGCTTATATCCATACTTTGTCATCGGGTATGCTCTCGGGCGATTGAAACTCATTCCATACCTACGGACTCAAATCAGTGGGGCTATATCTGGACTAGTGCTAATAGGGTGTATCTGGTTTTTCTCTTTCTACCAAATGCGTGAACCTTATCTTGAGTATGGATTACTGCATATTTATAGACTTATGACCTTAGCACTCTTTGCTTTCCTTATTTTTTGTGTTGAGTCTGCGACAGCTACACCCAATAAAATAGTGAAAGGGCTTGTATTCTTAGGGCAATGGTCACTCCCGATTTATTTTATACACTTCTATTTTATTCCTAGACTATCAGGTCTACATGATTATCTAGCCCAATATGCACCTCACCTACGTGTATCTACAGAGTTTGCACTCTACTCCTTGGGTTCAATTATGGCACTTGTACCTACGCTTATCGTAGCTTATTGCATTAGACAGAATGCTTATCTATCTCTCATACTCTTAGGTGAGAAGTTAAAACAAAAAACAGAGTAGGGACAGAAGAAAAACTCACTCGAACTAAGTTTTTTACTTCACTGGCACAAAACATTTGGTAGTTTCAAAAATAGTTTATATCTTTGCAGAGCAAAAGCAAAGGAAAACGCTTTCTTAGCTCAGTCGGTTAGAGCATCTGACTGTTAATCAGAGGGTCCTTGGTTCGAGCCCAAGAGAAAGCGCAAAACAAGCGAGTAGAAAGTGTAAACAATCTACTCGCTTCCTTTTTAATAGGCTATACGGTTCATTCATTGAGCTTGAGGGAAGGTTACTCAAGTGGTTGAAGAGGAACGCTTGGAAAGCGTTTAGCACTGTAACAGGTGGCATGGGTTCGAATCCCATACCTTCCGCGCTAAAAAGCATAGGCTGTAGCAGAAATATTCTACTACAGCCTATTTTTTTATTATTGCAGCAAAGGCTACTCGACCGAAATCAGTTAAATAGAGACCGCCCGACGGTCTCCAAAAGAAAACAAGTGAAACTTATTCTTTTGTGGACTTTGCAGAATGCGGTAATCGCAAGGTATTGAGACTGAAAGCGCAGGGAGTTTACTAGTGTAAATGACCAAGCCTGAATGTCGATAATAACGCAGCGAGTGCCGTATTATGCAATGGTCTCAAATAAGGACTGCCACTCCCCCATCAACAAAGGCAAATCATATACAGCCGAATGCTGACGGCTATTTGCTCCCATACGCTGACGCAAATCTGCATCCCCTATAAGTTGCTTAAGTGCATGAGCAAAGCCCACAGCATCGCCTTCCTCTAGAAGGAAACCATTTTCCCCTGGAGAGATAATATCCCTTGGACCACACTTGCAAGCATAAGAAACAATAGGTAAACCCATCGTCTGCGCCTCAATAAGCACCATGGGTAGGCCCTCATAGCGTGAAGTCATGGCATATATGCTACTCTCCTTGTAAACAGAGCGCATATCGCTCGTTGGCTTCATTAGGGAAACACTATCACTAAGATTTAAGCCAGATACTAGCGCCTCTAGCTTTGCCCTATCCTCACCATCACCATAAATCTTGAGCGTCCAGTTTGGATATGATGGAGCCAGCTCAGCCCAAATAGAAATCAATGCTTCAAAGTTCTTCTGATGACAATAGCGACCAGCAGCCAAGACAGTTTTAGCTTTTAAGGGAGAGACTTCATCACTCTCAAAAGGTTTAGGATTGGGGATTACTACGATATTACCCGTATCGCCCCACAAAGCCTTATCCTCCTCGGTTAGGACTACAAAGTGGTCAAAGCGACGCACAATGCGCTCATCTTGCTTGGTACGCCATTGGTCTATTAAGCCCCATAAGCCAGTTCGCCCATACTGCAAGCGCTTAAGCTTAGAGAAGTGATATTCCAATATCTTACGCCCACCTTCGGATAGGCTCGGCAAAAAGCTAGCTTCGTGCCCAAACATCGAAATCGTAATATCGGGATTTATGGATTTGAGGACACGCTTCAAGGCACGCTTGTGCTTAGGCTGATTAGTTAAATAAGCCCACAGCTTACGATGTAAAGGACCACCATTACTTCCTTCATAGTCAAGGTCTAGGTGATGCGTTTGAATAGACGGATGCAGAGGGAAGAATATCGGTCTTCCCATCTGATCTGTCGTAATTATATGAATTTCATAACCTCGCTCTGCCAAATAGTTGGCTTTAACTGTGAGTATGTGCTCCATTCCTCCCGAATTATAGAGTGCAGGAATACAATAGGCTATTCGCTTCATTAGGTCTGTGGCATTAAAGCAGGATTAGACTCGTCTTCAATTAGGTCAAGCTCCTTTGGCTCCTCCTCATCTAAGGAAGCATATAATTCCTCCTCATCGGTAAAGGCATAGAAGAGCGCATAAAGCTGGAATATATCCGTCGCCACCTTAATCCAAACAATAAAGGTTACAGCAATCAGCACAAGAAAAATGTACTTATACCTCGGATAATAACGTGAGAAATGAATTCCATTATAAATAAAGTATAGAGAGAAAAGCGTTAGCCCAATCAAGCCTGAGTAAAAGACAAAACGACAATAACCAATATCTGTAAAATAGTCATAGTCATCAAGTGCACGAGAACCAATCTGACCACTTCCTATTATCCATGTTTGAGTATCCTCTGGCCATATCCACATAGTTGCAAGCACATCCGTTGAGCCTGTTTGAAACTCTCCTGATTCCGCCATGCTGAAAAATCCTTCAAATCCATACTCAACTTGCTCTCGGAAAGAGGCATTTGTATTATAATAGTAGATTGTACTCGGAACTCCCAAAGCTAAAGCAATCCCTAGTACACGAATAATCTTAAGCTTGCTAACCTTCAGAACGAACTTGTACAAACCAGTAGAAATTGCAAAAATAAACAAGCCTAGACCCATACCTACGGTTGTTGTTCGAGATATGATATTCCCTAATATAGATATGATGACAAAGCTTAATATGTAAAATACAATTAGACCAGTACTCTTTCTAACCTCCTTACTTACGGTTAGAACCCCTGCTATCATAATTAAGATTACAGCAAAACGTACTCCTGCAGGGTCAAGACCAACACCAAAGCTATAAAGACGCCCAGCTTCATCTAAGTCTGATGAAACAAAGAAGATTGAATTTATAAAAGATTTAACTCCCTCATTTCTATCCATCACTTGAGAAAAGATACTATGAAAAGCCGCACCTCCTGCAAGGTAACGGACGACAAGCTCTATCGTAACCTTTGAGTGTGTCCAGCGTATAAAATTGATAGCTCCATACGCCCCCATAATCCAAACGATAGCTGACATTGGATAACTTGCATAAGAGTAATCCTCTGTTCCATTGACTATCACCACAGAAACAAGGCACACTAAGGAGAATAGTCCTGCAATCATTAGAGCTGAAAGTAAGCCCTTAGAAAGAGCATAATCCTTTGTTCTAATGGTATTATATACAAGCATTAGCCCTCCAAAAATTGCCAACATAATCTTAGTGTTATAGACAGGGTAAGCAACAAAAAGTACCGGATGAAAGTAGAAACTCATCATTAGTCCCGTAAGTAGGACCATAAAAACTTGAACTATTCTAGGCATAATTATATATTCTTATCACGAGTTATTTATAAAGAAGAGCATAAAGCCACTGCATTACTAACTTATTATATAGGGATACTATCCACCATAACTCTAAGGATGCAGCCTTCTGAATGAGCCTTGTACGCATCGGCAAGTAAGGATTTTGCATAACATAGGCATTGGCTTCTGGATACCATGCCTGCCAACGCTCATAATCTTTAGGATTAGATGAAATAAGTAAAGGAAGCTTGAGATTAAGTTTAAGGAAATTCAAAAGACTCGCTTGAGCAGGATAGTATGCTTGGATATATTGCTCAAGAGAGCTAAGATTGCGTGCTACTTGTGCCCAATGGGCATCTTGATAATTGGCCGTTTGCGCTCCACTATTAGTCTTTACATAGTAGTACATCGCCTCCGAAACAGTTGCAACTCGATCAGCACGCAGACTAAGCATTGAGGTCATCATCATATCCTCACCCATATTATCTTGAGGCGTATAACGAAGAGGGGCATCTCCTTCAAAAAGCGAACGCCGAACGAGGAATAGCCACACATTCCATTTCATGGTTCCGTAGCAGAGCTGCTCGAAGAGCTGAATACCAGTCTCAACCTTAGGCTGCTGCATGCACCTATCATTGCCCTCATAGCGTAAGAACCAGTCGCATGTCACCATATCGGCGCCTTCCTCTTCGGCTTTTGTAACCAAACGCTCGATTAGCATGGCTTCCATATAATCATCGGCATCATAAGAGTAGATGTATTTGCCTTCAGCTAAATCTAAACCCTTATTGCGCATCACAGCAACCCCCCCATTCTGTGGAGCATGGTAAACCTTTACCAATAGTCCGGCAGCCTCAAGGCGAGGGATAGCTTCTTCTATACGCTCGGCTGTATGGTCTGTAGAAGCATCATCAAGCATCAAGACCTCAAGAGGGCGATAAGTCTGTTGAAGTAGATTATCTAGGCAAGCGTCTAAGACTGCTTCGACATTATACATCGGTATAATCACCGATACAAGAGGCTTATTACTTGTCATGACTTAATTCTATTATGCTATCCAAGAAGTCGGGGTCTTCCTCATTAAACTTACGAGCAAACAAGGCAGTACTACGCTTCAAATCCTCATAGTCAGCTCTAGTCCAGTCATAAAGAACTCCGTCACGCCAACCAATGTGGCGAAGCGAACTCTTAGCTTCATCTTCAGGCGCAAATACCTGCGCCATAAAGGGACTATTATATACGTAGGTTTGGATAGCTATTTCATCTGCACAGAACGTGTGCTTATAAAGAGATAATATCTCATCTTGCTTACTAAGCAGCGACTCAATAAGAGCACCTGTCAGGCTCCACCACTGCGTTCCCTTAGCAAAGCGAATATTTGTGTGACGCTTAATCCCTAAAAGCTCTTGCCCACGTATCGCCAATGCTCTTGCTATGCGTTTAGCTAGAAACACTAAACCAGAGCCTCGGAAGTCTTGAGCGAACAAATGATAACGCTGTACCTTACGAACGAGGCTAGCGGATAAATCGGCTCCATCATAAAAGCCAATAAACTCTTTTCCTTGATGAGTTTCAAAGAAATCATGAATATCATTCTGACTTTTGAGCGGCAAATCTACCCCCGAAAGCAAGTGATAATAAGCATATTCTCCCTGCTTATGAGCAAAATTTATCAACGCAAATTCTGCAGCGACAACCGATACATCTCCCCAAAAAACAGACACTCGCTCCTCATTCAATAGAAACAAACGACTTCTCTTAACTTTCAGATGTGGCAGGTCCTTTTGCTTCCGGTCTATGTGGATAAATATATCATTGCGCTCATCATCAATAGCGCTTACAAGCCTCTGCAGAAGAGCGTAAGAGCCATGAGCAAGAATCAAGTAAGCATGCTTCATCTAGAAAAGAAGTATTTAATATCTAAAATGAACTCCAACAAACGGCGTACTCCAGGCAAACATAAGAATTTAGCCTTATGACGCAAGGTAGAGGGGACCTCCATAGTATTTTTAAGTGCATCGGGTAAGGTTTCATACACACGATACCATTCCTCAAAAAATATAGCATAGGCCTTCCATGGTTTTCCTCCCGTATAGTGAATAGTTCCTTCCTTGCGCACCCGTTTCCAATCTTCCAAAGAGTAAACTCTCAGGAAATTTCCCTTATCTGCATGAGTAAGGAAAGTTCGAATGCCATTATATATAGGGGGTAAGAACTTAAGTTTTCCTTGACATACGATATTGATGGCATCTTGGTCTGGAAACTCCAAGGCTTCAGTTTGAAGTATTGAGACGAATTTATCACTTAACTTATCCTGCCTCATCAATTCAAGGTTCATAATTAAGAAGCCTGAATTAATATATTCCTTGAAGCGAAGCCCCAACTTAGTATAATTATGTATCTGCCAATCACTGCTAGCTTCAACAACCCCTGCCATATAATAGCCATCAAGGTCTATATCTTCAAATAACTGACTTACATCTTGCCTGATAACAATATCACAATCCATATACATAGCCCGATTATATTCAGGTAACTCTTCCGCGATTACAAGACGATAGTTTGCAGCCGCAGTGTAAGTAGGATCATAATACGCATCCTTGAGCTTCTCGCTAAGATTCATAAAGCGAAAGCTCAATCGACCCGTTCCCTCATCAATAAGCCTTAAGAGATTGAGTAGCTCTTCATCTGGCTCATAACCGACTAAGCAGATAACATCATAGCCAACCTCCTGAGGAGTAGCCCGAAGCAACGAACGCAAAGTAACGCTAGCCGGCACAACGTAATTAGGGGTGAAAGCAAGTATCAGTGGTATCAACATAATCTCCTTGATAAAACTTTTAATTATCCTAACAAAGATAATCAAGAAAAATGGGTAATAGCTTGATAACTATTACCCATTTCATTATTTAGTTGCTTGTTCAGCCTAATAGTTATTCCGCAACCTTAAGGAGAACAGCACGGCTACAGCGAGGATCGTTGTAGTACATGTTTTCAACACCACCCTTATCGTCACGGATTAGCTGGCTAGCAGGCACACCGAATTCATTAACAAGGCAGTTGTAGATAACTTCTGAACGCTTCTTCGCAAGGAAGATATTACGCTTAACAGAACCAGTACCAGCATCAGCAAAACCTGTAACCTTGAACTTCAAGTTAGGATTAGCCTTAAGAGCTTCAGCAAGGAAACCAAGGTTTACACGGTCCTGATTGCGAAGCACCCAACGGTCAATGTGGAATGTAACAAGAAGAGGGTATAGAGTTACATTTTCACGAGTAACTTCACCCTGACGGCTTAGAGCATCTTCAAGCTCCTTGATGCGCTGAGCATCGCCTTCACGAAGAGCAAGTTGATTTTCTAGGCTTTTCTTAAGGTCTGCGATAACATCATCGTTGTTAGGACAAATCTGCTGATATTCCCATCCACGACGAGGAATCTTGTAGTTAACACCAACTCCTACAGAGAACATACCTTCACCCCAGCGACCAGCTTGAGCCTGAATGCCTCTATCACCTGTATCCATGAGGAACTCTTGGTCAAAACGGTCTCCCGTATATGTACCACGTAGTTCTAAGTCAATATCAAGAGCATCGCTGATACGGAAACGGTTAAGCAAACCTACACCTAGAGTTGGCTCATGAGAGTAATATCCATTTACAGCCTTATTAAGAGACAAGCCAAAGCCTGCACTTGCAAAAGGAATAAATGAATAGAAACGTTCTTGATTGTATCCGCCAATCATGTTTGATAGATTGAATAGCACATCAGCATGGATATTGAGATACTTCTGAGTTGTTTCAAATAATTTATAAGAATGATCTGTGTGCTTGTAAACATTTCCACTTGTAGCAAGTCCTCTAACTACAGTTGCGTCATTTACAAAACCCTGATAATTCCCTCTGTTTCTTTGTCCTTGCCAAGACTCATTACCTGTCCATCCAGAAACACCTGAAATCTGACCACCAAATACACCCAAGCGTACTCCAAGACCTGGAGTAAACCACTTACCAGCCTTAACACCTAAGTTTAAGTCTAGACGGTCAATGAAACGCATTTGCTTGTCGTGGTCACCAAAATAAATCTGACCACCAACACCAGCACCAATTTCCCAATTGCTACCAAACTTATTTGTAACAACGCCACGGAACATTTTAGCTCTATCTTCAGCACGCTGATTATCCTTTTCCTGCGCATAAGCAGAAGAAAGAGAACCTAATGCAACAAGAGCAACAAGAGTCTTTTTAATCATATCTTTATACTATTGCTTTGAATTATTATATCTATAATATCTCCAATATTTATACAAAGATACTACTTTCTTGAAATAATAACAAATGTTAAGTCTGAAGCTAATAATAAATATCTGAATCTCATACGCATTATACAGGATTTGAGAGTATCAATTATCTAGCTCGTATTAGTACCTTTGCGTTAAAATCAGTTTACACTAGATGAAAAGAATAATTGAAAAACTTAAGGTCTGGCTGTGGATGCTAACCAAAGGTTGCAAAATAAGACAAGCTTATAATGCTCTCGGAAACAGACGAGCACAACTACGCCTACATGATTCTTGGGATACAATCAAACAAATTGTAGCTTTCAAAAGCAGCATTAGTCGCTTTGGGGATGGGGAATTACAGATTATGCATAGATATCTCAGCGAACTAGAGACAAACAATACCAATTCAGTCTCTGAAGTCGATACCTTTCAGAAGTATAATAAAGACTTAGGAAAACGTCTTTGGGAAATCTGGCAAACACCATCACGAGATAATCTGTTGATTGCTGTTCCTTATGCCTTTAAAGACTCTAGCTGTCATCCTGGTTATGCTCGTTATTTTTTTGAGCGAGAAACTTTATTGCGGTTCAATCTAACTGAACCACTAGCCCTGAAACAAGATTTTTATGACACAAACTTTACACGCTTCTACCTTGAGCGTTGTGACATCAAGGATTACTCTAAATATATAATCGAACTAAAAAAGATTTGGGAAAATCGTGACATTCTTTTCGTTGAAGGGAGCAAGTCTCGTTTAGGCGTAGGAAATGACCTCTTTGATAACGCCAAGAGTATTAAACGCCTCCTCTGCCCTGCAACGGGGGCTTGGGATAAATACGACGAAATCCTTGGCAAGAGCCTTGAATATAGCAATTCTGAAACACTAGTACTTATTGCTCTTGGGCAAACAGCCACAGTCCTAGCTTATGATTTGGCTCAATCCGGCATTCAAGCTATTGACCTTGGGCATGTAGATATTGAGTATGAATGGTACCGAATGGGCGCAACAACGAAAGTTCCCATACCCGGTAAGTATGTCAATGAAGCTTCCGGAGGACGTGACGTCAGCGTACACCTGGAAGAAGGAACTTATCAAAGTGAAATTATAGACCGGATAGACTAAGTCATACGCACGACGGTCCTTTTACAAACTAATCGGCTCACATCTAAAAATTAGATGTGAGCCGATTGTCGTACACAAAGCCTTATTCTAATGTAAGCACGGTCTTACCTAAGGAACTAGATTTATCTATACTCTGTAAGGCTTCATTCGCCTCTTCAAGAGTGAACACCTTACTTATTGTTGGACGAATACCAAGCTTTTCAATAAGTTCGGTAATTCTTTTAAGCTGAGAGCCATTAGCTTGGACAAATAGAAAATCATAAGTAGCTCCCACACGCTTAGCTTGCCTATCCAAACTTAAGCCCACAAGTGAAAGAAGCCATTGCTTCCACTTAGGAAGACCAAACGAACGGGCAAAACGACCATTAGGCATACCATTTAGAGATACAATACGACCTCCCGATGACAAAAGCTTTATCTGTTTAGATAGCTCAACTCCTCCTACACTATCTATCACATAATCAACCTGCTTCAGTTCCTGCAGATAATCCTCTGTACGATAATCAAAATATCTATCTGCTCCAAGAGCTAACACGCGTTCCCGGCTTGCCGCATTACCACTCGTATATACAATGAGCCCCCTTGCTTTAGCCAAAGGTATCGCCATAGCCCCGAAACCACCTGAACCGCCTGAAATAAAAATTGTCTTACCGGCTTGCACCTGCATCAGTTCTAATGCTTGATAAGCTGTAAGTGCTGTAAGTGGAATGCTTGTAGCTTCTGTATAACTCAATCCTTCTGGCATCGGGGCTAATATAGACGCAGGCACTGCTGCCCACTCTGCGAATGCACCTGCCTTAATCGTCGGCATAAGTCCATAAACCTTATCGCCCGCAGATAGCCCCCGCACTTGAGAACCAACCTCCTCAACTATGCCAGCAAACTCGTGCCCCATAGTAAGAGGTAGTTTGTGTGGCACAAGCATCTTGACTCCACCTCTCGTAATCTTATTATCTAGAGGATTGACACCTGCGGCTTTAATGCGAACAAGCACTTCATCAGCTTGTATATCAGGCTTAGCAATCTCTACAAGCGTTGCACTAATATCCTGCTTATTGTATTTAAATATCTGAATAGCTTTCATCTGTTTATTATTTGTTTATATGTTACTTATCTGCTAAATAAAAGGTCGTTGCTTGACGAGCGAATAAGTCAGCTCTCTGAAATATTGCACCATGCCCAGCTCCTTCATATATGATTAACGTAGCATTAGGGAGACGCTCAGAGAGGTCGTAACTACCTGCCGTGGGAAGCATCCTATCATTATCACCATTGACAACCCAAATGCGATGATTGACTTCTGAGAAATCTTGTGGCTCACCTTTTGCCCACGAACGCACAGCCCTCAATTGCGCTAAGAGTACGGGGATTTTAATCGGCTCATCTCGATTTATGCGTTGATTCGTTCGAGTAATAAAAGCTTGCCCTAATGCTTTTGCTTCTGAGATTTCAGGGAAGAATAAATAATACCTTGGGTCTCTGCGAGTCCAGAATGCTCTAAACATATCATAATAAGTTATACGCGCAACTCGCTCAATACCTCTATCTCCCTTGGGTCCAGTACCTGCTAAAATCACACGAGCTATCAGTTCGGGAGCTATGTGCAGTATCTCTTGCGCAACAAACCCTCCAAGCGAAAGCCCTAATAAATGTACTTTCTCATAGCCCATAGCTCTTATAAAGGCAACCGTATCTCTTGCCATCTCTTCTATACTATCAGCGACTTTACCCGTAGAAGCTCCCACACCCTTATAATCAAAACTAATTACGGTGAAATGCTGTGCAAGAGTATCCATAATTAAGGGGTCACAGTTATCTAGATTTGCGGCTAGATGATTCAGATAAATAATGGGAATGCCACCCTCTTGTCCAATCTTTCTATAAGCATATCTACTGCCATTCACCTCAACAGATAGGGTCGGCGTTGTTCTATAAGTTTGCATCATCGTCTATTATTTTTTATTCCTTAATTCTGATGCAAAGGTAGATGGCTTAAACCAATGGTACCTGGCAAATATTTGTCATTCTAAGAGCAGACGCTTGCGTATCATTGTTAGATTCTGACGGCTTACCCCAAGATAACTCGAAAGGTCTGTTACAGATATACGAGGTAATATATCGCCGAACTCCTTCAAGAATAATCTATAACGTTCCTCAGCACTACGAGTTAGAAAAGTTTGTAAGTGAGCAAAGGCTCTAGCATATTCAACCTCTATCAATCTGCGTAAGAGTCCCTCTGCATCATTTCGCCTAAGACATAGCTCACGCAAGTACGCATAGCTTGTCGTGACTGCAACAACGGGTTCTAAGGCTTGAAAGTTATAGGCAGAATGCATCTCGCCCTCTAGACTGGTATAATGCGTTGCAAACTCTCCCTCCTTGATAAAATTAACGGTTACATCTGTCTCCACATCCGGATAATAAGCCCTCACCAATCCTTCCACAATAAAGAATGCTTGTGCTTGCTTCTCTCCAGCATGAATGAGATGTGAGCGTGCCGGGAAATGTAGCACTTGCCAATCAAGAGACAACTCTTCTATTAAGCCTGTTGAAAGATTAGGATATAGACCTTGTAACTGTTCTCTATAGTATTTATACTCGCTTAGTTCTGCCATTAAATGGTTGTATTGCAGACGCAAAGTTCGTGATTTCTCTGTAATAAATCAGATGAGACCGTTGCACGGTCTCCAAAAGGACAAGTAAAACTTGTCCTTTTGGAGGGGCTTTGCAGAATGCGGTAATCGCAAGACATTGAGATTGAGGGCGCAGGGAGTTTACTCTTGTAAATGACCAAGCCTGAATATCGACAATAACGCAGCGAGTGCCGTATTATGCAATGGTCTCCAGATATAAAAATTGGGCGCAATAAAAAATATTGCGCCCTGTTTTTATGCTTTACAGATTCGTTTATAGTCGATAGAAGCGTATCGCTTCTGCTTTGATGCTCAAGCGAGCGGATAACCATGAGCGTATTTGTGCCTGCTCTTGAGCATTAAGCTCCCGTTCGCCTTTATAGGCAAGCATATAAACGATATCATCATCGAAGTTCATCGACTGCAAGCGAGCACTCTGTACATCGGAGAATAACGAACAAAGTTCCTGCTCAATAGCCTTACCCTCTTCACTAATCTTGCGTGTTTCCTCTAATAGGGCTGCTAGCGAATCACGCTCAGCTTGCTTACTCTGCAATAACTCATCTTGCTTACGAATAAAGTCCGCACTAATAAAATCCCCATTAACCTCCCTATGTACGCTATCATTTTCTGGTGTAAAATCCTGTCGCAGTAGTAAATGAACACTCGGCAAGTGATAATCCTCCTGCATAGTTTTCTGAAGAGAACCCACTTCCATACTATCTAGTTTACGCCCCAGCAAAACAACATCTAAAATCTCCTGTCCTTCGTTCTTGATGAGATTATACTTGAGAGCTTGCAAATCTCGTGTATTAAGGTGGTCACGCACAAAACGATTGATTGAATCCTCCTTAATACTCTGACGAACAAGCAGAACACCCGAATAAATACTTGGTGTAGCTACCCCTATAATAATAGCCACTATCCAGCGATGAATTTTGCGGTCATGCGCCTGACTCACACGAGCAACAGGTGCAAACTGCATCAAGCGAACAACTACTAAAGTTGAGAGCGCAATGAAAATAGTATTGATAGTAAATAGATATGCTGCTCCTAAGAAATAACTTAGACTACCCTGTGATATGCCGTAACCAGCGGTACAAAGCGGTGGCATCAGAGCAGTAGCAATGGCTACCCCCATCAAAATATTACCCTTATTGATTTTTGCACTATTGGCAAAGATACCTGCAGCACCGCCGACAAGGGCAATCAGAACATCGTAAATCGTTGGTTGCGTACGTGCAAGCAATTCACTCTGAGCCTGCGATAAGGGCGAAAGCATAAAGTACAGAGTGGCTGTCGTGAGACTTATCAACACCATGATACCAAGACTTCGCAACGAACGCTTAACTAAGGCTAGGTCATAAATACCAAGACCAAGACCCAGTCCCACAATAGGATTCATCAAAGGAGATATAAGCATCGCTCCAATGATAACAGCCGTCGAGTTTACATTCAGCCCTAGAGAAGCTGTAAATATAGCGCATATCAAAATCCATATACGCACACCCTTAAATTCAATATCCTCACGAATACTTTGAACGATAAGCTCCTCATCAGCCTTATCGGGGAGTAGGCTAAAAATTTCTTTTAGCTTTGCCTTCAACTCATCTATCATCTGCATAAAATACGTGTCTATTATTGGGACAAAATTATTTGAATGCTACCATAAATGCAAACAGCGGATAGACCGAATTGTAGTCTATCCGCCGCAGCTTAATAATCTATTTAGGATAGTTGTCTTTTAGCAACCTCCTATACTCAACTTAGGCTTGTTGCTTCTTAGCCAGCTTCGCGCGTTGGCTCTGTGCTACCTCATACGCAATAGGCGTTGCGATAAATAGCGTAGCAAATGTACCAAACACAACACCAAGCAAGATTACGAAAGTAAAGCTCATCATCGATGTACCACCGAAGAGGAATACAATCAACATCACAAGGAATGTTGTGAATGAAGTATTAAGCGTACGGCTAAGTGTTGAGTTTAGAGCGCCGTTAATCACTTCAAAGCGGTCTGCCGATGGATGCAAGCCAATTTCTTCACGGATACGGTCGAAGACAATCACAACGTCATTGATTGCATAACCGATGATTGCCAAAATAGCCGCGATGAAGTTCTGGTCAACCTCCATAGAGAATGGCATTACCTTCCACGTCATACTATAAATAGCGATAATCAATACCGTAGTTACCGTTACAGACGCAAATGCACCGATTGAGAACGCGATATTGCGGAAACGGATAAGGATGTAAATCGCCATGAAAATCAGTGAGAGCAATACAGCCACGACAGCACCTTGCTTAATGTCGCTACTCATACTTGCACTAACCTTCTGTGAGTTTACAATGTACTTATTTGTTTCAGAGAATTCGGCACTCGTAGGCTGAGCCTTATAGAACTTCTTAACGCCATCATAGAGCTTAGTCTTGATTTCATCTTCTACAGATGCGCCTTCATCTTCAATGCGGTAGTTTGTAGAAATACGTACTTGGTCGCCCTCAGTACCGATAGAAGTCAAGACTAGCTTACCATCAAAGACAGGATTAAGTGCTTCACGTAGCTTATCATTACTTACCTTTTTGTCAAACTTCACGATATAGTTGCGACCTCCTGAGAACTCGATACCATTATTAAGACCTACCGTAAAGAAGCTAATGATACCAGCTAGGATAAGTGCACCAAACACGAAGAAGCCCGTACGTCTTGCACCAAGGAAGTTAATCTTAGGCTCTACAAGAAGATTTCGAGAAAGACTCGTTGTATAAGTTTCATTCTTAAGCGCACCACGCTTATCTAGCCATTCGAAGATGATACGAGTGAGGAATACCGCAGTGATGAATGAAGCGACAAGACCGATAATCAAAGTCGTTGCGAAACCACGGATAGGACCTGTACCGAAGTAGAAGAGCACTACACCCGTAATAATCGTTGTGAGGTTAGAGTCAAAAATCGCACTGAAGGCATTGCCATAACCATCCTTAATAGCCTGAGTCATAGCCTTACCCTTACGAAGCTCTTCCTTAATACGTTCGTTAATCAGTACGTTAGCATCGACAGCCATACCAAGCGTTAGCACAAGACCGGCAATACCACTGAGGGTAAGCACAGCTTGGAAGCTAGCCAAGATACCTAGCGTAAAGAAACTATTAACAATAAGTGCGATATTCGCTACCATCCCGGGCTTGAAGCCGTAGATGAGGCACATGTAGCACATCAAGAGCACAAGTGCAATACCGAAAGAGATGATACCAGCACGGATAGATGCAGCTCCTAGAGTAGGACCTACAACGCTTTCTTGCTCGATGACAACAGTTGTTTCCATCTTACCAGAGTTCAATACGTTCGCAAGGTCACTAGCTTCGCCTGGAGTGAAGTTTCCCGAGATTTGGCTATTACCGCCTGTGATTTCAGTATTTACATTTGGAGCAGAGTACACAACGCCATCAAGTACAATAGCCAATGGACGTCCGATATTTTCCTTAGTTAGGCGAGCCCATTTCTGAGAGCCCTCCATATTCATTTGCATAGAAACGACTGGCTGGTGGCGACCAAGTTCGTTATCGAAGTCGCTACGAGCAGAAGACACTGCATCACCGCCGAGGTCAGCCTTCATCATGCTATTGGTGTGAATAGCATAGAGGGCATAGATATCACTCTGACGCTTGGTGTTAGGGTCACGTTCTGGAGTAGCTCCCCACATAAGGCTCAAATCCTCACGGATAAGTTTGTGCGCCTTAGCGTCTGCAATCATGCTATCAATCTTAGCTAGATAAGCAGCGTTCGCATAACCCACGACTGCGCTCTTGCCATAAGATGCTGGCTGAAGGTAAGTGAATAAGTTTTCCTTAGCTTGAGGTGTGCTTTCGCCAGCCTTAGGCTGAGACTTAACAGCAGTAGAATCTCCCTTGACACTATCTGTAGCGGCAACATCTTCCTGAGTAGCCGAAGACTGATGAGCAATAGCCATCAAATCCTCTTGTACTTCTTCAAGAGTGTATGTACGCCAGAACTGCAAGTTAGCACTACGCTGAAGCAGAGCACGTACTCGCTTAGGGTCATCTACACCTGGTAACTCTACAAGGATACGACCTTGTCCTTCAAGTCTTTGCAAGTTTGGAGCAACCACACCGAAGCGGTCAATACGCGTACGCAACACATTGTACGAAGCATCAATAGCACTATCATACTGCTTGCGAAGCAGAGCGATAACCTCATCGTCAGAAGCATTTGCTTTCAGTTGGTCACGCAAAGCGCCCGAACCGAACACGACTGAAAGCTTGCTATTAGGAGCTAATTGCTTGTACTCCTTAATAAAAGCATTGATAAAGTCGCCTTCTGCACCAGCACTACTTGCTAGCTCAATAGCCTTGTTAAAATTAGGGTCTTCAGTCCCATTAGCCAACGAACGTAGCAAATCACCAGCATTAAGCTTAAGTACCACATTCATACCGCCCTTAAGGTCAAGCCCGAGACCAATCTGTTGTGCACGAGCTTCCTTAAGCGTGTAGCCAAACCATACGTTCTCGCCAGCCATCGAATCGAGGTAGGCACGTCCTTCTTCGGCAGACATCTTAGCTGCCTTTCCATCGTAGTAACGCACTACAAATGAGAAAGAAATATAGAACGCACAGATCAGAGCCAAACACGAAGTGACGAAAGTCACTAGTCCTTTGTTTTGCATCTTGATATATGTTTATTTATTATTCATTACGCGTCTGAGGCTTCGCTGCAGGCACTAAATAGATATAGCACTGCACAATAAAGCCGTTGCAAAGGTAAGGAAAAATCCTTATTCTCAGCTAATCAACTAGCCTCAAGACAGAACTTCCGCATCAGGATATGTTTATCTTTGGGTTATGCCAGTAAATCATTATTTTTTGAAAGTATCAGATCGTCGTATAGTTGGTTGTTGTAAGCATAAATTAAGTGCCATTCTTAGCAAATTATATCTGAGGAGGAGAGAATTATGAATTCATATATGAGCTGTGCCTAGAGTCTAGAGACTTTAGTTGGATCTGATTAATGGTTGTTCTAGTTTGAATGCCTTTGAAAGTGTACTATGAGGATGTACAAGATTGCTTTACTAGTGCTTCCTAGTTTTATCGTTAAAGAGCACAGCCGCATAGAGAAGCGAACCTATAAGCAGAACAAGCATTAGATGTCTTTAAATGTAGGAGATTATAATCAATTGTGTGGTTTAAACAGATTAATTCAAGAGGATTGTTGTATCAGTTCCCTGGATGGATATGCTCGCATAGATATGCAGTATTATATCAGTAGTCTGCCTGCAATATCGAAGATTAGACAATGTATTAGAGGTTATAGGAAAATTAAAATAGGTATTATTGTTATCTTAAATATGACTTTTAGGAAAGATAACTATAGAGCTAGGAAGGATTACTATGCTACAAACCTAAATGCATCGAGGAAATTTGTTTTAGCTACTGTAGCTTAGCAGAAATATAAACTGTCTATTAAAAAAGTGATTGTTCAAGGCTACTCTTTAATATTCAATATCTCAAAAAAACTTCTAAGAATTTGATGTGAGGTACTGTCTTGCTTTTATCTTCGAGGAATATATGTCGCAAGAAAATTGTACATTTGATAGAAGAAACGGGTTACTATAATTAACCAAAGAAAGATTTATGGCAAAAGTACGAGGAACAATCGAGGTAGACGTACAGAGATGCAAAGGTTGTAATCTCTGTGTCGTGGCGTGTCCGACTAAAGTCCTAGAGCTACACCCTACGGAGGTGAACGACAAGAGCTACCATTACACGCGCCTCAAAAATATGGATGACTGTATCGGCTGTGCAAGTTGCGGTATGGTCTGCCCTGATGGGGTAATTACAGTCTATAAGGTTAAACTCCCCTAAACAAAGAAATCTATGGCAGAAGAAATAAAACTGATGAAGGGTAATGAGGCTATCGCCCATGCGGCTGTTCGCTATGGTGTTGATGGCTATTTCGGTTACCCCATAACCCCTCAGAGCGAGATCCTAGAGACACTCATGGAGCTACGCCCTCAGCAAACGACAGGTATGGTAGTGCTACAAGCCGAAAGCGAAGTAGCTGCTATCAATATGGTTTATGGTGGTGCAGGCTGTGGTAAGAAGGTGATGACTTCGTCTTCTAGCCCCGGTATGAGCCTTAAGCAAGAGGGGATTAGCTACATTGCAGGAGCTGAGCTCCCTTGTTTGCTCGTCAATGTCATGCGAGGAGGTCCCGGTCTAGGAACTATTCAGCCTAGTCAGGCCGATTATTTTCAGACCGTTAAGGGTGGTGGTCATGGTGATTATCGCTTGATAACACTAGCCCCTAATTCGGTTCAGGAGATGGCAGACTTCGTGGGCTTAGGCTTTGATCTAGCTTTTAAATACAACAATCCGGCTATTATCCTTACGGATGGTATTATCGGTCAGATGATGGAGAAGGTGCGCCTACCAGAGCAACGCCCACGCCGTACGGAAGAAGAGATTAGAGAGGAGTGTCCTTGGGCTACGCTCGGTCGCAAGGGCGGTCGCAAGCCTAATGTCATCACTTCTCTTGAGCTAGAGAGTGCTGTCATGGAGCAACGCAACAATAAGTTTCAAGAGAAGTATCGCAATATCGAAGAGCATGAAGTGCGCTACGAAGCCATTCAGACGGAGGATGCAGATTACATTCTTGTAGCCTTTGGTTCGGCTAGCCGTATGTGTCAGAAGGCAGTAGAGATTGCACGCAGTCAAGGTCTAAAGGTTGGGCTTCTTCGTCCAATTACCTTGTGGCCTTTCCCTTCTCGTAAGTTGGCCGAGCTAGCCTCTCACGCTAAGGGCTTCTTTGTGCCTGAACTCAATGCTGGTCAGATGGTTGAGGATGTGCGCCTAGCTATCAATGGTAAGGTGCCCGTAGAGCATTATGGCCGTCTTGGCGGTATGCTCTTCTCTCCCAATGAAATCTTAGAGAACCTAAAGAAGACATTTGGCATCAATTAAGCGTATGAACCAGTCAAGTACACGCTCTTCAGCACTTATTGACCTCATCTTGGTCATACTCTTCTATTGCTTAGCAGCCACAAGTGTGGTTACCTTCCTATGCTGTCGTGCAGAGTCGCCTAGATTATTCATTTACTTTGGTATAGCGGCTGTGGGTGTGCGTATTGTACATTATGTAAAGAGATTCTTCTTTACTCAGAATTAAAAGACGATTAGACTTTATGGATATTAAGTCAATTATTAAACCAGAAAATCTGGTATATAAAAGACCCGAACTGATGAACGATGTGATGATGCACTATTGCCCTGGTTGTAGCCACGGCGTTGTGCATAAGCTCGTTGCAGAGGTTATTGCGGATATGGGTATGCAAGAGGATACTATTGGTGTTGCACCAGTAGGTTGTGCCGTCTTCGCATACAAGTTTATTGATGTCGATTGGCAGGAGGCAGCTCATGGTCGTGCGCCTGCACTAGCGACAGCTATTAAGCGTCTTAACCCTGATAAAATGGTATTTACTTATCAGGGAGATGGCGACCTTGCGGCTATCGGTACAGCCGAAACGATACACGCCTGCAATAGAGGTGAGAACATCGTAATCATCTTCATCAACAATGGTATCTATGGTATGACGGGCGGACAGATGGCTCCTACTACACTTCCTCAGATGAAGACAGCGACTTCGCCTGATGGTCGTGATGTAGAGACGCAGGGACACCCCCTCAAGATGAGTAATTTGCTTGCCGTACTTGATGGTACTTGCTACGTTACACGCCAATCTGTACACACAGTGGCAGCTATTCGCAAGTGTAAGAAAGCCATTGAGAAGGCTTTCCGTAACTCCATGGCTCGTAAGGGAACCAGTGTTGTAGAGGTTGTTTCTACATGTAACTCGGGTTGGAAGATGTCTCCTGTAGATGCAAATAAGTGGATGGAGGAACATATGTTCCCAACATATCCTATCGGAGACCTTAAAGATATTTAATCACGTAGCTTTCATATTAAATATATGACTTACGAAATCATTATAGCAGGCTTTGGTGGGCAGGGTGTACTCTCTATGGGTAAAATCCTAGCCTATTCAGGTCTGATGGAAGAGAAGGAAGTTAGTTGGATGCCTTCCTATGGTCCAGAGCAGAGAGGTGGTACCTCTAATGTAACGGTAATCGTTAGTGATGAGCAGGTGAGTAGCCCTGTGGTTAATGATTATGACATCGTCGTAGCCCTTAACCAACCATCATTAGATAAGTTTGCTTCTCACGTAAAGCCGGGTGGCGTCTTGCTCTATGATAGCAATGGTGTTCACTACGGAAACCCTCGTACAGATATAGACATTTATGAAGTAGATGCTACTAACGAGGCTACTCGCATGGGTAATAGCAAGGTATTCAATATGCTTATCCTTGGCGCTCTTCTTAAAACGAGAACAATACTTCACCTAGATAGTATTAAGAAGGGTCTAGAGAAATCTTTACCTGAGCGTCACCATAAACTCATCCCTATGAATATGGAGGCACTCCAGCGCGGGGCAGAGCTTCTCAAGAAACATTAGTCGCAGGCTTGCGTATCGTCCTCTCGGTGCGTTCCGACCTGTGTTGTCTTTTAATGGTTAATCAAACATGATGAAAGGATTTTTTAAGAAAATGGCTCTTGGCCTTGCCCTTCTTGGCGCAACGGTAGGGCAGGCTTATGCCGATAAGGGCATGTGGCTCCTGAACGAATTGACGAAGGAGAACCTTGCTAAGATGAAGGAATTAGGCTTTCAGCTTACGTCTGAACAGCTTTATAGTCTGAGCAAGCCTAGTGTCGCTAGTTCGGTCGTTATCTTCGGTCACGGTTGTACGGGCGTTACGGTGAGTGGTAGCGGTCTCGTAATGACTAATCACCACTGTGGCTTCGATGCTATTCAGAAGACTAGTACCGTTGACCACGACTATCTCCGTGATGGTTTCGTGTCTCAGTCTACGAAGGAAGAGCTACCTATTGAGGGCTTGGAAGTACGCTATCTCGCCGGTATGCAGGATGTAACGGCGCAAGTCCTTGCTAAGGTTAAGGGAGCTAAGGATGAAATGCAGCGTATGAGTCAGCTTCAAATGGCTCTTCTTGAAATCCGTGCTAGCCTAGAGAAGAAGTTGGCTAAGAACCAAGAGGTAACTATTGTGCCTTATTATGCTGGTAATAAGTTCTATGCTGTAACTTACAATGTCTTCAAGGACGTGCGTATGGTCTTTGCTCCACCTAGTAGTATAGGTAAATTTGGTGGCGATACGGACAACTGGATGTGGCCTCGTCATACGGGTGACTTCTCTGTCTTCCGTGTTTATGCAGATAAGGATAATAAGCCTGCGACGTACAGCAAGGACAATGTCCCTTATCAACCCAAGCACTTCGCTGAAGTCTCTACGCACGGCATCAAGGAAGGCGACTATGCTATGACCATTGGTTTCCCCGGCTCTACTTCTCGCTATATCCCATCTTGGGGTGTGCAGAACCGTATGGAGAATGAAAACTCAGCGCGTATAGAAGTGCGCGGTGCTAAGCAAGCTATATGGCGTAAGTTTATGGACGCTGACCAAGCTACTCGCATCAAGTACGCATCTAAGTATGCTCGCAGCTCGAACTACTGGAAGAACTCTATCGGCATGAACAAGGCGCTTGTTAAGCTCGGAGTTATTGAGCGTAAGCAAGAAGAGGAACGTGCATTCGCTTCTTGGGCTGCTAAGCAGAGCAATAAGGAGTACAAGAATGTGCTTAAGGAGCTAGAGGACGCGTATAAGAGTTCGGGCGAGGTTACACGCCGCTATATGTACACAGCCGAAGTGTTGCAGGGTTCAGAAGCTCTAGCTCAGGCTGTTGCTCTCGGTCGTACGGCTGGTGTTAATAAGGCTGACGTCCTAGAGGGTGTTAAGGAGTTCTATAAGGATTACGAACCAGGTCTAGATAGAGTAACTATTCCTGTTCTTCTTGACATCTTGCGTAAGAAACTTAACAGTGCAGAGGTCAATCAGATTTTTGCGACGATTGATAAGGAGTATGGAGGTTCGACAGCAGCTTATGTGGATATGATGTTCTCTAAGAGTATTATTCCTTACGAAGCTAAGGTTGTTGATGCCATTGAGAAGGGAACACTTCTTAAGGAACTTGCGAATGACCCAGCTTATAAGCTTGGTTCGGCTATCGTTAAGGTGCTTATGGACTTGCGTGCTGAGCGTCAGTCTGCACAACTCAATATTGAGAGAGGTAATAGAATTTATTTTGCAGGCCGCCAAGAGATGGACCCTCGTCGTCCTATGCCAAGTGATGCAAACTTCACTATGCGTATGAGCTATGGCTCGGTTAAGGGTTATAAGCCAAGTGATGCTGTTAAGTACAACTATTACACTACTACAGACGGTATCCTAGAGAAGACTAAGCTTGGTAATCCTGATTATTTCTTGCAGCCCGAAATCGTGAAGCTCTTCGAGCGTGGCGATTGGGGACGTTGGGCAGACCCTAGCAGCAAGAAGTTGCAAGTGGCTTTCCTCTCAACGAACGATATTACGGGCGGTAACTCTGGTAGCCCTGTATTCGATAAGAATGGTCGTGTGATTGGTCTTGCTTTTGATGGTAACTGGGAAGCCATGAGTGGTGATATTGAGTTTGAGCCAGATTTGCAACGTACTATCTCAGTAGATATTCGCTATGTTCTCTATGTGATTGACAAGTGGGGTAAGTGTCCTCGCCTTGTTCAAGAGCTACGCTTGAAGTAAAAGCGATATTTATTTTAATAACAGAGGCTGTGTCAAGATTAAGTCTTGGCACGGTCTTTTTATTTGCTTGAAAGGCGGAAGGAGATGGATTTTTGGAGGCCGTGCAACGCTCTCTTGGGGGTAACTCGCTAGCGTCTAATGATTATCTGTATCTTTATGCTATCTTTGCTTATAGAGAACAACTAATAACAACGATAGCATGAAACAGAGCAAGTATTACCCTTGGGTCGTTGTCGGCTTACTATGGGTCGTGGCACTACTTAACTACATGGACCGTCAGATGCTCTCCACGATGAAGGAGGCCATGAGTCACAGTATACCTGAGCTAGAGAAGGCTGAGACTTTTGGTAATCTGATGGCTGCTTTTATGTGGATATACGGATTGATGAGCCCTTTTGCTGGGGCTATCGCTGACCGCATGAACCGCAAATGGCTCATCGTAGCAAGCCTCTTTGTCTGGTCTAGCGTAACTCTTCTAATGGGCTTTACGCACGACTTCAGCACGCTCTACATCTTGCGTATGGTTATGGGGCTAAGTGAAGCGATGTATATTCCTGCTGCCCTTGCTCTGATTGCAGACTTCCATACGGGTAAAAGTCGCTCGCTTGCTATCGGTGTCCACATGACTGGTCTTTATGTCGGTCAGGCTTTAGGGGGATTCGGAGCTATGCTCTCTCATCATCTAAGCTGGGAGAACACATTCATTTACTTCGGTCTTTTTGGTGCTTTGTATGCGCTTGTACTTGCGACCTTCTTGCACGAAACCGATGCGCAACTTGAACGTATTAAGAATGGTGCCAAAACAAATGAAAGCCAATCCAATGGACTGAATAATGTTGTGCAGAGCTTCGGGAAAATACTCTCGTCTGTTCCTTTCTGGGGTATGCTCATCTTCTTTACCGCAACGAGTTTACCCGGTTGGGCGACAAAGAACTGGTTGCCAACACTATTCGAACAAAACCTACACCTCAATATGCAAGTCGCTGGTCCTATTTCTACAGCGACGATTGCGCTCTCTAGCTTCATTGGAGTTTTTGTCGGCGGTGCTATTAGTGACCGCTGGGGGAGGACCAATGTTAAGGGACGTGTGTACACCTCTGCAATGGGGCTCGGTATGATGGCTCCTGCACTAGCTTTCTTGGGCTTTGGCTCGTCTTACTGGTCGGTCATTGGTGGAGGCTTCCTCTTTGGCTTCGGGTTAGGCTTCTTTGATACGAATAATATGCCTATCCTATGCCAATTCTTCTCGTCACGCTATCGCTCTACCGCCTATGGTGTGATGAATATGAGCGGTGTAATTGCTGGTGGTTACATTACGAAGATGCTGGGTAAAAGTACCGATGCTGGTAATCTAGGCAGAGACTTCGGGGTAATGGCTGTCGTTATCCTTGTCGTTGTATTCATTCAAATCCTCATCTTGAAGCCTAAGACCGACAATATGGAGGAGTCTATGGAGGCTTAATTCCTTGAGAACATAAACAAACTTATATCATTAAATAACCACAAATGGAAAAGATTATTGGGCTTATCGATGCCCCATTTACTCCTTTTGATAAGGATGGTAACGTTAATCTACAACCAATCCCTGAGTATTGCGCCCTACTTGTGCGTAGCGGTCTTAAGGGTGTATTTATCAATGGCTCATCGGGCGAAGGCTATATGCTTAGCGAAGAAGAGCGCATGCAGATTGCTGAAGAGTGGGTGCGTGTAGCACCTCAAGGCTTTAAGGTAATCGTGCATGTAGGTAGCACAAGCCTAACAAGTAGTGCTCGTCTAGCGGCTCACGCTGAGAAGATTGGTGCTTGGGGTATCGGTGCTATGGCTACGCCATTCCCAAAGATTGGTAGCATCGAACAGCTCGTTCAGTATATCGAACCAATGGCTGCTGCTGCTCCATCATTGCCATTCTACTACTATCATATCCCTGTATTCAATGGTGCATACCTATCTATGCTTGACCTCTTGAAGGCTGTCGATGGTCGTATTCCTAACTTCGCAGGTATTAAGTATACTTACGAAGCGCTCTACGAATACAACCAGTGTATGCTTTACAAGGATGGTAAGTACGATATGCTACACGGCCAAGATGAAACTATCCTCTCTGCTCTAGTTATGGGTGGTGCTCAAGGTGGTATCGGTGGTACAACGAACTATAATGCGCTTGTTCTTAACGGCATTATCGAAGCATGGAAGGCTGGCGACATCGCTAAGGCTCGTGAACTTCAGAACTATGCTCAGGCTGTCATCAATGTGATTGCTAAGTATCGTGGTAATATCTGTGCTGGTAAGCGCATTATGAAGCTCATCGGTCTTGACCTTGGTCCTAACCGTAAGCCATTTATGAATATTACAGACGCTGAAGAAGCTCAAATCAAGGCTGAACTAGAAGCTATCGACTTCTTCAATCGTTGCAATAAGTAAAGGGACATTGCATCAAAATAATCAAGTAGTTTATTCGACTTTCGTCGTAGAGTAGCCCTTTAGGGCGACACTCTTCATAGCCCAGGGCGCAAGCCCTGGGTTAATTATTAGAACATATTTATTGAGCCCCAAAGGGGCGGCACAATCCCAACGTAGAGCCAATACTAGCTCTGTTAGTGCCGCTCCTACGGAGCTCTTAATTTTTGTGTCCCCTGTTTACCCAGGGTTTCATTTCGGGCTTTGCCCTCATTCCACCCTGGGCTTTGCAGGAGTGTCGTGCCTATGACACTCATAATCTGTCTGAATTTTGATGAGCTAGCCTTGACTAGTAAAGGCGCATGGCATGATAAACTGAAAATCCCCACTAGAGAATTTCTCTAGTGGGGATTTCTTATGTGTCATTGAGAGATATTAGGCGATGCGTATGCTCTTGCCTACCTTAAGTTTGCTGGACTCTAGCCCATTGAGTTGTTGTAGTTTGGCTACAGTTGTGCCGTAGTGCTTAGCTAAAGAATGAAGCGTGTCGCCTTTCTTAATCTTGTGCACTTGAGGAGCCGCATCCGAAGGGCTATCGCTCTTGGTTACACTTGCTCTCTGAGCGTATACTGGGCGACGAGCTACACGAGCGTGTTCACTCTTGTAGAATGTAAACTTATCTAGCCTTGGCGCACCTAAGATAAGGTCAAAAAGGTCAGACGGGTTCAGCGGTATGCCCATGAAGCGGGCTTCAAAGTGGAGGTGAGGACCTGTTGAGCGTCCTGTAGAACCTCCAAGACCGATAGGGTCACCAGCACGCACCACTGTGCCTTCCGTTACGATGCGGCGGCTTAAGTGTCCGTACACGGTTTCTAGTCCGTTAGTATGGCGGATAACAACGTAGTTGCCATAACCACCGCCTTCGTACGATGCTATGCGTACTTTGCCTGAGAAGGCTGCTTTGACTGTGTCTCCAACGCTTAGAGCCATGTCTGTACCATAGTGATTACGCCCGAATGCAGCACGATAGCCATAGTGGCTTGTAATCTGTCTGCGTTCGATGGGCATAAAGAAGCCATCTAGGTTGATGTCGTATGAGTTGGGAATATTCGCACTCATACCCGCAAACGGATTGACACGAGATGTCCATGAGTCATCGCCATAAAGCTCCTCGCTTGGAGCTTGTAAGTTTGCCTGCTCGAGTTCTTTCTTTAACTCCATGTCACGCAAGCGACGATGAGTAGAGATTTTCTTTTTGATTTCTAACCTATCGGCTAGAAGACCATGTTCTCCGGAATGGCTGTCGGCAGAGGTATGAGCCGTTGTAAGTGCTTTGCGTGTCTCTTTGCTTTGTGCAAAGGCATCATTACCGCCCCCAATAAAGGGTGTACTGAAGCCCAAACACAGAGATGCGCATAGCACGAGTAGGGTTTCCTTTGTCATCAGTTACTCTGTTATATGATTAATAAAATAGATAGATTTCGCTCAATCTATACACACTATAAACGCTATGAATTAGCGAATATTGTCCGTATTGGCAGTATTAAAAATTTCACACCAATATTGCAAAGATAAGGATAAAATTGATTAAACGCAAAACACACAATGACTTAAGTTGTGCATACTCGCTCGTGTAATATAGGTTACACCGCTTTTGGGTGGGGCTATATAATTTTGCGCACAGATTTATTACTTAAACGGAATTACTATTAACATGGATAATCAAATGTTTTGCTTCCAATGTCAGGAAGCAAGTAAGGGTGTAGGCTGTACAATCAAGGGTGTGTGCGGTAAGGAAGCATCTACTGCAATGTATCTTGACCTACTTAAGTTCGTTGCTAAGGGCATTTCAATCGTAACGACAGCTTTCCGCGCTCAAGGCGAAGCCGTAAGCAAGGAAGCTAACCACTGGGTAACAACAGCTTTATTTACAGCAATCACAAACGCTAACTTTGATGATGAAGCCATTAAGGAGCGTATAGGTGCAGGTATTGTACTACGCAATAAGCTCATTCAAGAGGCTCAAAGCAAAGGTATTGAACTTCCTCAAGTAGAAGCAATCACTTGGGCTGGAGCAGAAGAAACTTATGCTGAGCAGGCTAAGAAGGTGGGTGTTCTCAGTGAAGCACATGAAGACCTACGTTCGCTTAAGGAGTTAGTTATTAACGGACTTATGGGTATGGCTGCTTACCTTGACCATGCTGAGCGACTCGGTTTCGAAGATGAAGCTTGTCACGCATTTACACAGGAAGCACTTAGCGATATTACGGTTAAGAGCCTTGGCGCAGACGAATTGACAGCTCTTGTTATGAAGACTGGTGAGTTCGGTGTACATGCTATGGCTTTGCTTGATAAGGCTAACACTACTAAGTATGGTCACCCTGAGATGACTAAGGTTAATATCGGCGTTGGTACTCGCCCAGGTATCCTTATTAGCGGTCATGACCTACACGATATGGAAGACCTTCTCAAGCAAACAGAAGGTACTGGCGTAGATGTTTATACGCATAGTGAGATGTTGCCAGCCCACTACTATCCTGCCTTTAAGAAGTATAAGCACTTCGTTGGTAACTATGGTAATGCTTGGTGGCAACAGCGTGAAGAGTTTACTTCTTTCAATGGTCCTATCGTCTTCACGACTAACTGTATCGTACCTCCGCTCAAGACTTCTACATACAAGGACCGTATGTTCACAAGTAACGCTACGGGCTACCCCGGCTGTAAGTACATTCCTACAGATAGCGAAGGTCATAAGGATTATAGCGAGGTAATCGCACTAGCAAAGACTTGCCAGGCTCCTACTGAAATTGAGAAGGGTGAGATTATTGGTGGATTTGCACACAATCAGGTATTCCAACTTGCGGATAAGGTTGTTGAAGCTGTTAAGAGTGGTGCTATCCGTCAGTTCATCGTGATGAGTGGTTGTGATGGCCGTATGAAGAGCCGTGATTACTATACAGAGTTTGCAAAGGCGCTTCCTAAGGATATGGTTATTCTTACTTCGGGTTGTGCAAAGTACCGCTACAATAAGTTGGCTCTAGGCGATATTAATGGTATCCCTCGTGTACTTGATGCTGGTCAATGTAATGACAGCTATTCTCTTGCGGTGATTGCGCTCAAGCTCAAGGAAATCTTCCAGCTTAACGACATTAACGAACTGCCTATTACTTATAACATCGCATGGTATGAGCAGAAGGCCGTTATCGTATTGCTCGCCCTCCTTTATCTAGGCGTTAAGAATATACACCTCGGTCCAACGCTTCCAGCGTTCGTTTCTCCAGGTGTTGCTAAGGTGCTCATTGAGAACTTCGGTATTAGTGGCATCGGCACAGTAGAGGCAGACCTCAAGAAGTTTGGCTTTGTAGGCTAATCCAATAACTAATAGTGAGACCACTTAACGGTCTCACTATTTATAGGACTCCGTAAGGAGCGGTACAATCGCAATATAAATATTGTTATTTGCTGTACCGCTTCTTACGGAGTTTTTTTGCATTTTGAGAGCATTGCATAATACTGCACTCGCTGCGTTATTATCGACATTCAGGCTTAGCCAAGGCAAGTGCATCAGAATTAAGGCTAATTATGAGTGCCTTTAGGCACGATACTCCTGCATAGCCCAGGGTGGAATGAGGGCAAAGCCCGATATGGAACCCTGGGTAAACACAGACAAAAGCGGATTGAGCTCCGTAGGAGCGGCACTAACAGCGCGATGCCGCCCCTTTGGGGCTCAAGATATGTTGATTGATTATTAACCCAGGGCTTGCGCCCTGGGCTATGAATAAGTATCGCCCTTTCAGGGCTCATCTCAGGAGTGCGTCGTACTTGTTTTAGTTAGTACGTCGTACTCGTTTCAGTAAGTACGTCGTACTAATTCCAGTAAGTACGTCGTACTTGTTTTGGTTAGTACGCCGTGCTAATTTTGGGAAACTACACGTGTGACCTGTATCGGCTACGGCAGGGGAGTAGTTAAGAAAATGTGAGTTCTATTTTGGGTATGTTCTCTTACGTCCTACTGTTGAGAGATGTGCCTGAAGTGTACCAAGGGCGAAAAATGGTGCTATACCTTTGTGCTTGTAGCAGGTAAGCAAGTAGGACTATCTGCTTACGCTAAGTTTTATTATATCACATTTATTAAAAGCAGAAGTGTATGAAAGCACAAGACATTCGCTATCTCGTCATTCATTGCAGTGCGACGAGATGCAACCGCCCTTACAGCCTTGCTCAGATGGATAGAGACCATCGCGCACGTGGTTTTGCAGGCATAGGCTATCATTATTACATCAGACTCAATGGGGATATATGTGCCTTGCGAGGCCGTGATGAGGTAGGAGCCCACGTTCGGGGCTACAATCGGATAAGCCTAGGTATTTGCTATGAAGGCGGTCTTAATGAGCGTGGGCATGCCGAGGACACACGCACACCCGAGCAGAAAGCAAGCCTTATTAAGCTCCTTAAATGGTTACACGGCTTCTATCCCCAAGCGAAAATTGTAGGGCATAGGGATTTGAGTCCGGATAAGAATGGTGATGGCAAGATTGATGCCCATGAATGGGTAAAATTATGTCCTTGCTTCGATGCCAGCCGTGAGTATGCGTACATAGAAGAAGGGCAAAAGGAGGTGTGTGATGACAAGTAATGTGCCTCAGCAACCACAGAGGAGCCAAGTACAGCTCATTATGGCGGTCGTGCTCAGTGTATGTGGTCTTATCCTTATGGGGGCTAGTTTCGCCGTACCACCTGTAGGCGAAATCAGTTCAAGTGTTCTTATAGCCTATGGCGAGGTCATGACTTTCTCGGGTGCGCTCTTCGGCATAGATTATCACGCTAGGCGGACGCTCTAAAGGCGCACGACACTCACAGCAGAATATTGACTTTTTACGTTGGGGCTGTGCCGCTAATATTGCTGTCTGATGAAACTTTCCGATTAGAAAAAAAAGAATAGGGGCGAGATCATCACTGATCTTACCCCTATTAGCGTTACATTTGTAGGTAGACCTCGGGCAGCAATAAAATGCAATGCTAATGATTTACGTCTATCTAACTCTAGAATATGCTATCAAATTTGGAGATACTACCTATAAAGAAATAGACATCGTAATGAAAGAAATAAAGCTATTAGATGGTGAAGCATATACTATACCTTCATGTTATCGGTTTGTCGAACAAGGTATTTATCGCGATTTAGAGGATGAAGGGGATACATGTTTTAGAATGCCTATAGGATTTAAATTAGATGAAGGAGAATGTATGCAATATCCCCTAGAAGATATTCTTGATAAATACTATTTGCATGTATCCGAATTCATCCTATCCACGGGAGCTTATAACGCTGTTGTTTTGGCTGGAGAACTTGAGGATCTCCAAAGGGCTAAGTATATCTTGGGTAAGAAGGTATTTTATCGAGTTGTCATGGAAGCTGATGTCGCCTATCGGAGGTTACTAATTGAATGAAGCCCAGTAATCTTTTTTTTTACGTAACCTCTAGCCTTGTTGCAAGGCTTGAATGATGGCGGATAACTCAGTAAACCAGTCTGGATTAAAGGGGTTAATTTGCATAATGTGTAGATTAACCTCTTTCCGTATATAGTCAGTACTCTTAGAGTTCGCTCCAAACTCTTTCTGAAAGAACATCGTACTCGCGTGGTCTTGCTGAGCTTGGAGCACAAGACTGCCCAAATGGTTGATTGTAGGCTCTTTGCCATTCTGCTCAATGACTAACTGCTTGAGCTGATGTTCCTCAGCGAAGTATGCTAGTGAAGGATGATAGATGACAAAACTCTTAGACGCAAAGGGGCGAGCCTTAGCAATCTTGCGCAGAGAGTCTATTTTTTGAGAGATTTCATTGCTCCCAGCTGTAAAATCTTCATTGGGAAGAAGCGCTTTAAGCCCCCTATGTATATTGCGGCTCATCGTCTCGATGCCGACAATACTCATCCAGTAGTGTGGATCACTGGCGTGTATCGTGCCATCGTTGTGCCTGTGCTCTTGATTGTGCAAAGGCATAAGACCGCTGTCTAGGCGTATGAGTTGCAAGTCGGGGTTTAGCTCCTTGATGCGCGAGAGCCAGCTCTGCTCAAAACCTAAGTCTCCAACATAGAACCAAGCCTGAGCACGTGTCAGTTGGCTCATATCCTGCATAGATGGTTCGTATGTCTCGGGTGTAGCTCCGTCGGGAAGGAGGGTAAGTACTTCGACCCGTTCGCCTGCAAGCGTCTTGATAATACCAGCCGTAGGCAGTATCGTTACCGCAATAATAGGCTTATCGCTAGCTTGTCGCTTATGACCTGAGCAGGCCATAGCGAGGCAAAGCATAATCAATATAAGGGGGTATTTGATTATATTTTTCATATCTATTGAGAACCCTCAAGTAGAGGTTTCAAATGACCTTACTTGAGGGAGAGCTTTAGTTAGATGATTACTTTTTCGGACTTAGCCCTAGCTTGTGGGCTTCCTCAAGCATAAGCGTATAAGCAGGCTCGTACTCGTTGGGTATTAGTCCGTCAAGGATAGCATTCTTAATCGTTTCCTTGATGAGTCCGACCTCGTGGCAAGGGCCTATTCCGAAAGTCTCCATAATGAGCAGTCCGTCTATAGGAGGTTGGAAATTACGAATGCGGTCTTTCTCTTCAATATCTTTCAGCTTCTTGCGTACAAGCACATAATTATCTAGATATTTGCGTACTCGTTGCGGATTTTTACTTGTAATATCGGCTTCAACAAGCATCATAAGGTCTTCAAGGTCGTCGCCAGCATCGAAGAGCAAACGGCGTACAGCAGAGTCGGTTACACCCTCGTCTACAAGAGCCGCAGGGCGCATATGTAGTTCTACGAGCTTACGCACGTATTTCAGTTTGCCGTCAAGAGGTAGCTTCAGACGCTTGAAAATCTTGTGGAGCATCTTCGCTCCGATATATTCGTGATTGTGGAAAGTCCAGCCTAGGCGAGCATCGTACTTCTTGGTACGAGGTTTCCCAATATCGTGTACTAGTGCAGACCAAAGCAACCAAAGGTCATTGTCTTCTAGGGGGCGTGTCGCACGGATAGCCTTAGCAAGATTGTCTACAACTTTATAAGTGTGAGTCAGATTATCCTTGTGCCCTATGCCGTCACGAGTATCTGCACCCTTGAGGGCTAGCAGTTCGGGGAAAACTAGCGCCATAAGACCAGAGAGCTCAAAGAGTTCTAAGCCTATGGAGGGTTTGGGTGAGAGGAGTATTTTATTTAACTCGGTAATAATACGTTCACCGCTGATAATCTCTATTCTATGGGCATTACGAGCGATGGCCGCAAAGGTATCGGGCTGTATGAAGAAGCCTAATTGACTTGCGAAGCGTATGGCACGCATCATACGCAAAGGGTCATCGCTGAAGGTTATATCGGGGTCGAGTGGAGTGCGGATAGTTAGATTATCCATATCCTTGAGTCCATCGAAAGGGTCAAGGAGTTCGCCGAAGCGGTCTTTATTGAGACAGATAGCGAGTGCATTGATGGTAAAGTCTCTACGCTCTTGGTCTTCTTGCAGCGAACCATCTTCGACAACAGGTTTACGGCTGTCCGGGCTATAGCTCTCACGCCTAGCTCCGACAAACTCAATCTCTGTGCCTTTGTACTTCACTTGAGCCGTGCCAAAGCGTGCAAAAACAGATAGGTGAGAGCCCTTAAGACGCTTAGCGACAGCCTCGGCAAGTTCGATGCCACGACCAACGGAAACGACATCAATATCTTTGCTCGGACGAGAAAGGAAAAGGTCGCGAACAAATCCGCCAACGACATAGGTTTCAAGACCAAGTTCGTCCGCAGTTTCGCCTATCAGGTGGAAGAGAGGCTTATCTATTTTTTGATAAATATAATCTTCTACAATCATCTGTACGTGTTATGCCGATGGGGCGGTATCTCACAATACCTTAAAAGGGATTGTGCCTAAAATAAATCTAGACACAGTCCCTCAAAATATAAATCTTTTACTTAGTGAAGTGTAGGATATGCCCCATACGCTCTTTCTTTGTCTGCATATAGCGGGCATTATGCTCATTAGGCTCAACTTCTACGGGTACAATCTCGGTGATTTCTAGTCCGTAAGCCTCTAGACCAACACGCTTAATAGGGTTGTTAGTCATAAGGCGCATACGGCTGATGCCAAGCTCGCGTAGGATATTAGCGCCTACACCGTAATCACGTTCGTCAGCATTGTGTCCTAGATGAATGTTTGCATCTACGGTATCAAGTCCATTCTCTTGTAGTTTGTAAGCCTTGATTTTTTCCATTAAGCCGATACCACGACCTTCTTGATTGAGGTAGACTACGACTCCTCGCCCTTCACGCTCAATTATTTGCATAGCCTTGTGGAGCTGTTCGCCACATTCGCAACGCTGGCTACCGAAGATGTCGCCTGTCATACAGCTAGAGTGTACACGCACAAGGACATCATCACCATTGGCGATGTCGCCTTTGAAGAGTGCGATATGCTCAAGTCCATTAGACTTTTGCTTAAAAGGAATTAGTCTGAATGTACCCCATTCTGTAGGCATAGAGACTTCTTCGCCTCGCTCGATGATGCTCTCTGTTTTGAGGCGGTAAGCGATGAGGTCTTTAATAGAAATGATTTTCATTGACCACTGCTTAGCGACCTCCATAAGTTGAGGTAGGCGAGCCATTGTGCCATCTTCATTGATAATCTCAATGAGGGCAGCGGCAGGCTGTAAGCCTGATAGGCGAGCTAGGTCCACGGCCGCTTCGGTATGTCCTGCTCTCTGAAGCACCCCTCTAGAGCGAGCTCTTAGCGGACAGATATGACCGGGGCGAGCAAGGTCTTGCGGTTTAGTTTCGGGGTCTGCTAGAGCAAGGATAGTCTGAGCACGGTCGTACATAGACACACCCGTCGTACAGCCCTTACCAAGTCTGTCCACGGTAACAGTAAATGGAGTCTCGTGTACAGAAGTATTTGTGGGAACCTGCATCGCAAGTTCAAGCTCGGCAGCACGCTCCTCGGTAATAGGCGCACATAGGACGCCACGCCCGTAGCGCATCATAAAGTTGATTTTCTCAGGCGTAACCTTTTCGGCTGCAATGATGAAATCACCTTCATTTTCACGGTCTTCATCATCAACAACGATGACGAACTCACCACGCTGGAAGTCCTCAAGGGCTTCTTCAATAGTATTCAATTGAATGTTAGGCATTCGCTTTTCTCTTTATAAGGTTATTAACACCCTTTGCTAATGGCTTTGCGTATCTCGGTCTCTATCTCGTTAAGCAGTTTCTCTGTCTGCTTGATATCGCGGAGATAAGCGCGCCTGCGGATAGAGAGTATCCATAGGGGGAGGAGTGTTATGATAAATATAATGTTACTAAGTTTCAGTAGTAAGGGTTTGCTTTTGAGAGGTAGATTGTTCGTAATCGACATAGGCACAAGTTGTCTCTCAAGTATGGGCATATCTTGCAACTTGGCGATAATCATGCGCTCACGGCTATTACGTAGCTCAGAGATGAGCGCCTCAAGTTGCTCAAAAAGCTCTTGCATAAGGCTTTCGCTTGGCGAGAGGAGCCAAGACGAGAAGACAAGTCGCTTCACTAGCCACTTCTTGCTAATCCAATCGCTGTTACGGAGTTCGCTTATTCTTTCCTTAAGGCTTAGAGTATGCTCAAGGGCTTGCGTGTAATTGATTTCTTCGAGGATTAGTTCGCGTACCTCTAGTTTGCGCACACGTGCTGTGCCGAAGAGCTTACGGAAGAATACGATGTAGGCTTCCATATTGAGCGAAGCCGAGTCTCTTGTAGCTTGCCAAGTAAGGAAAATACCTACGGGAGCAAGCACGAAACTACTTATCCACATACCTGATACGACTCCCATCTGCTCACTACTAATCATATTATGCCCAAAGGTATCAATGATATAGTAGATGATGAAGAATACCACAGACGCAATAATCGGCATACCCAATCCGCCCTTACGAATAATAGCTCCAAGCGGAGCCCCAATAAAGAAGAAGACTAAGCAAGCGACAGGGAAAGTGAACTTCTTGTGCCACTCCATTCTGTTTGTGCGGTAGTCGAAAAAGGCTTCTTTGTCAATGTAAAGACGGCTTTCACTCTCATTGCGCATCTGCAACAGTGAAGACGCTGCTTGACGATAACGATTAAGACTATCGCCGAGCGTTCTCATATTCATCAGGCTATCGATGTCAATCTGCTCACTCGTCTCTGCTGAGAGTATGCGCTTGCGGTCTTTCTGTGCTTGTTGGCTTGTGTCTAGTCTTGAGGGCAGTTCGTAGCTATACGCCTGTTGGTCTTGAATAGACATCATTTGCTCAGAAGCATCGTGCCTGATGCTATCAATACTCCTCGTTACAGTATCAATAGCGTATTCTAGCTGAGAGAGGTTCTTACCTACAAATCGGCTCTTCATCTCTCCTTCATCTTGCATCTTGAAAGAAGTGTCGAAGAGAATAACGATTTCTTTGTAACTAAATCGTTCCTTAGCAAATGTCGTAGGACGTTCGTCAAGAGGACTAGAGGGCGTCGTCATATTCTCGAAGCTCTGCCCCTTGTATAGTTTCCAAGTTAGGAATGTTTGGCTAGCATCGGCAGTGATGCGCCCTGAGTCGGCACGTATGATACGTGTTTTTTCGTTCCCCTCCTTGTTGTCGTACAGCATAATATTGAGCATACGACCGGGGTGCGCCATATCTCTCTTACCTACATAGATGCTGTATCCCGGTATTCCGTTATAGAAGACGCCTTCAGGTATTTCCAATTCGGGCTTGGCATAACGGGCTGAATAGAGTAGCGTCCACATCTTCACTTGACTCGTAATCATGTAGGTGTTTTGGAAGTAGAGTAGACCTACAGCGAGTAAAGATGTCGTAACGAAGAGCGGAGCCATAATGCGGTAAAGTGGTAGCCCAGAGGCTTTCATCGCCAAGAGCTCTAGACGTTCGCCTATTTGCCCGAAGAACATGAGTGAAGCCAAGAGTATCCCCAGCGGAAGTGCTAGGGGGACGAGGTTCATCGCAGCGTAAAATACCGTTTGCCCGATAACCAAAGTGCTAAGCCCCTTACCTACGAGTTCGTCGACATACTTCCATAGAAACTGCATCAAGACGATGAACCAGCATATTAGGAAGGTCATGAGTAGGAGAGGTAAGTAGCTCTTTAATATATATTTGTCAATTATCTTCATATATTTCGCTTGCACCCATATAATGGTTGTCGGTTTGTAAGAACTTGAAAGTCTTACAGCTCTTCTTGACCAAATGGAGGACTTGCTTCTATTACGCTTGCAAAGGTAGTATTAAATTAGCTTGTTGAGACCAGAGACTATTGCATAGTGGAGCATTCGCTACTCTATATAATATGTAGTTTAACTAGAATAATCTTAGTTGAAGATGAGCGTAAAATCTCAAAACGGAAGCCTTCAATCTCAATGACTTCATTCGGAGCCGGAATGCTCTGATGGTGATGCAGGATAAATCCGGCTATCGTTTGGAAGTCATCGGCTTCAGGCAGTTTGAGGTCAAAATGCTCATTGATATCATCGATTTCCATGCGACCACTGAAGATAAATGTCTTGTCATCTAATTGCTTAGATACACGGCGTTCGCGGTCGTGCTCATCTTCGATATTACCAAAGATTTCTTCGATAACGTCCTCAAGAGTTACCATGCCTGCTGTACCGCCTAGTTCGTCTATGACGATAGCGATGCTTTTCTTTTTCTGCATCAACAGGCGCATTAGCTTATTGGCGAACATGCTCTCAGGGACAAACACAGCTGGTACAATGCTATCGTGCCAATCCTTGTCAGCAAACATCTCACTAGAGTGGATATAACCTATTGGTTCGTCAATGTTGTCTTTGTAGACAATGAGTTTACTGCGTCCAGTCTTAAGGAATTTCTCTTCTAGCGTACTCTTTTCATCATCAAGGGCAACAGATACGATTTCATTGCGAGGCGTCATACAGTCTCTCACTTGGAGTGTAGGGAAACTAATCGCATTCTGTATGAACTTAACCTCTGACTCTACCTCACTGCCCTTGCTCTCATCGTGGTTACTCTCAAGATAATGCTCAAGGTCGAGGGTAGAGAATGTGTGGGGAATAGCTTCATCACCTCGTCTGCCTGCGATGAAAAGTATGCCTTGTGTAAGCTGGCTAATAAGCCACATGAAGGGGAAAAGTATGATATAAGCAAGCATCAAGGGCAGAGCGAGCAACTGCATCATCAGGTTCGCATTGATGCGGAATATCACCTTCGGGATAAATTCTCCTGTAAAGAGAATGATTAGCGTACTGAGGAGTGATTGGAGGATAAGAATGATTATATCATTATCTGTCCATCTTAGAAGTACGGGCTCCAAGAGAGAAGCCATCAAAATCCCATAGATGACGAGGGCTACATTGTTGCCGAGTAGCATCGTCGTAATGAATCTATTGGGCGAGCGATACAGAAAACTAAGAATAGAGGATACTAGTCCTCCCTTATTGCGGTCAAGTTCTAAGCGGAGTTTGTCCGCCGAGACATAAGCAATCTCACTACCCGAAAAGAAGGCAGAGGCTATAAGGGTGATTAGAATGTATATATATATCATATTATCCGTATTTGTCTATTGAAGGGACTACTTGCTCTTGGGCTTGTTTGCCGACTGCTGAGGGGTAGGCGCACTGCTTGTGTTAGAGCTTGTGTTTGTAGTCTGTGTGGGCGTGGGAGCCGTCGGGCTATCGTCAAGGAGCTTGCGGTCTACCACGAAATTACCACTGTTGTTGTAGATGGAGTACTGACTGAGGTCATCGCGAGCTTCAAAGCGATTGCCACGCAATTCACGACCATTGGTATAGAAGTAAGTACTATCGTTTGAATAGAGTTTCTTGTCTCTCCTCTGCCAGTGTAGTCTTGGCGTGTATAGCTTCTCGCCATGTAAGCCGTGTATGCGTACATTGCCGATAAGTTCCCATTCGTCTTCAGGCACATGGAAAATAGCTGAGTCTGCACGCACAAGTTTATTGCCGGGGTGTAGGCTGTCTACACTCCACATCGTTAGAGTATCGGGGAATACCCACTCTTTGCGGTCTTCTCTGTCATAGATGAACCATGTCTTACTCACGAGTCTGTACTTAGTGAGTCCAGAGTCGCTGACCAGCATATCCACATCTCGGGTGTACATCATATAGGCAGAGTCTATATTGATGCCGGTATGTTTCTTTTCAACCTTATCCTTAGCGCACGAACCGAAGAGGTAGGCAGAGCCTAATACGCATAGAAGTAATTGGGCTAGTTTCAAGATGAGTTCTTAATAATTAAAAGGAGACCATTGCACGGGTCTCCAGAATAATGAGTTTTCCTCGTTGTTGGTTAGACTTAGTAGCATTACCGAACAGATGGTAATCTATAGGGCATGATACTACAATCTTAAAAAAGGTAATGGACAACGAAAAGACATTGCCCATTACCGATAATATAATGCTCTTATAGAGACCGCTGGGCGGTCTCCAAAAGAACAAGTAAAACTTGTTCTTTTGTGGGGCTTTGCAGAATGCGGCTTTCGCAAGGCATTGAGACTGAGGGCGCAGGGAGTTTACTCATGTAAATGACCAAGCCTGAATGTCGAAAATAACGCAGCGAGTGCCGTATTATGCAATGGTCTCTAAATGGTTATGGAAGCACTACTGAACCATATCCAGGAATAGCAAGCGCCTTACCACTACCTAGCTCAGGGTGCATGAAGATATCGGCAGCCTTAGGTAGGCGAGCGCGGTACTGACCGATAAGGCGGTTAGCCTGAGCAGCTACACTTGGGTCCTTAGCAGCAGCAGCTTGTAGACGTTGGATAACTAGGAAGAATACGCAACGAGCCTTAACTGGGTCTCCAGGGAAGATGCTGTTTGCGCTATTACCTATGCGTACTGCTTGCTGAATAAGGATACGACCATTGTTAGGGTTGATAGCAAGGATTGCGTTCTGGGCACGAGCAGCAAGAGCTCCGTTACCAGTCTTACCTGCGATACCCCATAGAAGTTCGTAAGCCTTAACCTTATCGTTGTTGTTGCTAGAGAGCTTAATCGCTTCTTCGATGTACTTAATCGCTTCGTTGTAGTTCTTTTCACGAACGTACTTACCTGCAAGGCTCTTAGCTGCGTTTGCACTTGGCTCAAGGCGGAAAAGGTATTCAGCAGCCTTATCTGGCACTGGAGAATCACATTCACCTACTGGGTTACCTTCGTCGTCACGGTCTACAGAGTTCTGGAAAATCTTGATTGTAGAGGCAAGGAAGTTCTTATCTGTCTTGCGCTCTTCAATCTTATCCATTGTGTAGATTTTCTTGAGGAGGTCACAGCTAGCAAGACCACTACGAGCGAAAGATTCGTCAAGCTGAGCGATGTTAATTTCGAGGTTCGCACGAGCAGTAGAGTCTGTTAGAGCGTTGAGCTGTGTGTCTAGATAGTCTGAAGCTGCAAGGTAGTCATTAAGGTAAGCTTCTTTCTTGCTAGCGTCTTTGCGGGCTACCTCACGAGAAGATGAAAGGAACCAGTAGAGCAAGTTGGCAGGAGAGTTTTCCTTATACTCCTCTACGATATGCTTAGTCCAGTCATATACCTTGCCATAATCAGCCTTGTCGCCAGTAAGAGCAAGATAATCATTTACCTTGTCTAGCGTGATAGCGTCCTTACCCTTCTTAGCATCTTCGCCGAAGAACTTGATACGATTGTCATACAATGCAAGCAAATCATTGATAAGGGCTGCACGCTTAGCTGGGTTTGTTTCCTTGCTAATCTTGTGCTTAAGGATATTAGCTCCGTGGATGTAGATGTTCTTACTACTTCCTGGGCATTCCTTGTAAGCTAGTTGCCATGGTTCGAAGGCATCGTCAAAGTTCTGTGCCTTTGCGTAGCTACTGAAGATGCTAATGTTTTGTAGGCAACGTACACTATCAGCACCTGAGCCGAAAGGCGTACCTGAGGCAGCGCCAGTCTGGGCCATAACTCCTACTGATGAAAGTAGTGCTACTGACATACTGAGGATTGATTTGTTCAGTTTCATCGTCTTATAGTTATTACGTAATTGATTTATAATTTAGTGAAAATCTTTCGTTTAAGTGAAAAGAGCTTAGTTTACTCGTGCCTTGCGGAACCAACTTTCGTTGAAGAGGATACCGATAGTAGCACCCAAATAATGCTCGCTAATCATGTTGTTCTGCTGTGGCTTGAGGTACTTGTAATCAAAGCTCAAGTTGAATGCCGAACGGCGGTCTACAAGCGGAAGAGATAGACCTACTGAGACCCCGTACTCCCGATAACCTGCAAAAGAACCGCTATTGCCGAGAGGAACAGCGAGATAGCTGTTGCCTGCTGTTAGTCCCATACGATAGGTTGCTCGTTGCCATGGGCTACGTGCAAGGTGGTTAGGCGTCCATTCTCCACCGATAGCGATGCGGTACTGGTCTTTAAATTGTGCTTCAAGGTCTTCAAACTGCGCTTTTGACCACTGCGTGTAGCGCACATCAGCACCTACCATCCAGCTATTCGCAACGCGATAACTTAGCCCAGCTCCAATCTGTAAAGGGTTTGTGTAGCGTCCGTTAGTAATCGTATCGTTGCGCATGGTCTCACTAGAAGAAGAGCTAAAGTCTTGGCGCACAATAGTGCGTTCGCTTGAGTAACGATATTCAGGGGTGAATGTCGCTCCGAGAACAAGACTACGAGTGCCCGTTGTGTCTAGCTTGAACTCATATTGCACTCCTGCCGTGAGCTTGAACCCTCTTAGGTGTAAGTTCTCATTGTGGCTAGAGTTCAGCGCCCCTGTCGAGAGGTAAGTCAGCTGTCTGCTTTGTGTGGTGTGTCCAAAGACAAAGGCTGTGTTAAGCCCAAGGTGCAAGCCCTTCCATGGGTTCGCTCCTAAACCTAAGTAAAGGTTGTTGTATGAGCCACTACCTGAGTAAGTACGCACAACGCCATTGTCATTAGCAGGTGCGCCTTGAATAGGGGCAGTATAACCAAAATTGTAACCTACTGTGCTTAATGGAGCAATACCTGCACTCATAGCCAAACGCTTGTGCAGTCTGTATAATATATTGAAGTAATCAAGACCACCTAGATAGCGACCATCATGATTGCTTCCCTCTTGTAGCATATTATATTTGCCCGATAGACCGAGGTCAAAGATAAAGGTAATGGAGTCTACTGCCGTGTAGGAAGCTGGATTCGATGGGTTCGTAATCATGCCATCGCGTAGCCCTACGCTTAGTCCGCCCATAGCTTTACTGCCTGCAGTATAACCTCCCTCCATAGAGCCATAACCATAGCGACTATAAGGCGAGCGGTTATTGTTGTTTTGAGCTTCAGCTGTCCCTGAGATTAGCCCTAGAGCAGTACTGATGAGAGCCATGCAAAGCATGCTTTTAATCTTCATGATTAGTCTTTATCCTTAGTTCTTTATTGTATTCAAGTATCCGATTAAGTCCGTCAAAGACAAGGTTCGGAATGAGCCTAATGTTCTCACTCTGACAATGCTTGCAGAGCAATTCGCTATCGCCACCGGTGAGCAAGATAAGCGCATCGGCTTGAGAGCGAAGTATATCATCGATAGCGCCTTGCACCTCTCGTATGAAGCCGTGTGTACAGCCCGACATCATCGCCGAATGGGTGTCTGTCCCATAGAGGGGTAGCGTTTCCTCTGGCAAGTCCTCAATAAGAGGCAACTTGCTTGTAAAACTTGCCAAAGCCTTAAATCTAAGCCATAGACCGGGGGCGATATTACCACCTAGATAGCGTCCCTCAGCATCAAGATACTCATAAGTCACGGCCGTCCCTGCATCGATGACGAGGCAAGAACGCTCGCCAAGAGTTTGAGCATAAGCTCCGACGACTGCCGCCAAACGGTCGCTACCGAGACGAGAGCGGTCGTACAATACCTCAATGGGTACCGGTGTAGAGGCGTCTAAGTCTATAACTAACGCACAATGCCCCTTAAGTATTTCAAGGATATGTTCACAGCGTACGCCGACGCTACTATATATAGCTGAGTCTATCCGATTATGCGCAAATACCTCCCTAAGTATAGCTTCATTAAGAGCTACGACAGAGGTAGACCACAGCACTCGTCCGTCTTCGTAAATGGCGAGCTTACATATTGAGTTTCCTTGATCGACTATCAGGTTCACGTTTCAGTCTTATCAATGACTATGCAAAGTAACGATTTTTTTGCCACATAGATAGGATATTCAGTGTAACCGCATCAAAATTCAGTCTAATTGCGAGTGCCGTAGGCACGACACCTCTTCATAGCCCAGGGTGAAATGAGGGCAAAGCCCGATATGAAACCCTGGGTAAACATAAACAAAAAATAAGAGCTCCGTAGGAGCGGCACAACAGCTCGAGCATTTATCTTGGACAGAGTAGTGCCGCCCCTACGGGGCTCAATAAATGTGCATCAATGACTAAGAGGCTATGAAAATCAAATTTCTCCATAGCCTCTTTTCTTTAATTAGGTTAGTATTTATAGCTTCCTTAGTTCATATTTATATCGAAATCCATAGCCAGAATCATGAGCAATCTTGCTAGTCAGCCCATCTTCTGAGATTAGCTCTATATATTTCCCTGTGAATCTTCTAATTTTATACGCATCCATATCCAGATATAGTACTTCATTTGAAACTCTATACTTTCCTTCTAGTCCAAATCCAAATCGATCCGGATACACCAAAACTCCGTTTTCTCGAAAACTACAAGTTTCTTCTTCATAGAGCTCCAACCTATACCCTCCAAAGGGCTCCTTTCTAACACTATATTTTTTTAGATTCCAAAGTGTCCCCACAAGATCTTGCTCTTGGAGTTTGGTTCCCAATTCTTCATTGTCCGAACAAGACAAAAAAATGATACCAAAAAATAAAACGATAAAGATTCTGGTATATAGTTTTAGCAATCTTTTCATAATTCTAATAATTTATAATCACAAGTATGAGTATCAACAATGTCCTCTTTCATGTGGTCAGAGGAACAAGCACTCCCTAACCCTAACAAAGGGAGTAATAATAGTGTAGGTAATTTTTTAGACATAACATCTAAGCATAAAGTTTATAAATCAAGAAATGACAATGGTTATACAATAGTGACTAAACTCACAATCTCTATCAAACTCTCGTGTAACTTAAATAGGAGAGAATTTATGAGTAGTTATATAATGATATATCCACAATGCAAATATAGGAACTAATATTAAATACGCAGAAAGTAATCTAGAATTTTATTTATTACGATGTGATTGGGTGTAGTAAAATAAATTTATGCTTAGTTGAATTTTGAGATATGCTTATCTATTGATGTGTATCAGGGCTTCCGCTTCAAACTCTCAGAAGTTTCCAGAGAGTATTAATATTCGGTGCGACTTTTTCTTTACCCAAAGTTTATTTTTCTTACTGGACTGCAATAATTAAGACCAATTTTTTAATGAGACGATTGCGCAAAGGTCTCCTAAGAGGATTTCATCAAGAGCTATTATCCCTTTATGACGAGGGAAAATTTTAATATTCTCCAATACATTCAGCAAACTATACATAACAGCGAAGAGAAGATTAGAAATTTATTTATAATTGAAATCTGATACTAAAGAGATACTCGGCTTTTCTCATCGGATATTGGGCAATCTGTATCTCTCGATCTGATTGACGATGAATGCCGAGGCTACGTTTATTTAGAAGATTGCTCCCCTCAATGATGGCTTCACAGGACTTCGAGAGCTTGTAGGAGAGTTTGATGCCTGTGAGCCAAACGTTATATTTACTCTGCAATAGATGATAGCTCGTATTATAGAGATTCAAGCTGAGTCTAAACCGAGTACTAAATCCAACCGAAGTATTAAAAGTCTGATGTAATCGATCTAATTCTGAGCTAAGCGCTCCGAAGTTGTAGGAGGTGTGCCCGTACTCAAGGTTGTAGTTCGCACTAAAGTATTTGCTCGGCGTCCATTGCAGTACCCCTCCGAGTGTGTAGCCCTGTGTGTCTTGCTGTTGTATAATGCCTTCTATATCCGTATAATTTTGACGATAACTGTAAGTCGCCCTCAAACGTGTTTGTAGCCGAAGCCTCTTAATATGCCAGTTTGCCGAGCCTCCCAATTGCTGAGCGTGATTGTTGTGAGAGAAAGCATAATAATTTGTAGCAACTAATCCTCCAAGATATTCTAGTCGTGCAATCTCTCGCTGATGTTCATATTCGCCATTATACCAGAATACATAGAAATGCCCCTGTCTAGGGTAGCGTATGCTGAGCAAGAGTGTACTGTTTCCTGCATAGTTACTTAAGCCTCGCCCACTCCCTTGTCGCAAATAATGCCGACTAGATAATATATATCCACGAGCTTCTTGGAGTATATCCTGTTCATTGGTACGTGTATTGAGTTCTAGGCTTAGGCTATAGCGGGGATTGAACTCATATTTAGCACTCAAGCTCGGCAGCACATTTAGGCGATGATAGTTTTTCCCCGCGACACGTACTATTCGCCCCACAAGGGGTATCCTAGCACTTAGGTCGAGTCGGGTGATACCCTTATACTTGAGTTCTAGTCCTGTGCTAAGTTGTCCCTCGTACTGACAAATGTCGTTGTCCCCTACGCTGGGTAGCTGCACAGACCCATCTAGCTCATGAAGCGACAGCTCGGTAGCAAGTTTATGAGCCGTTCCCTCTGCAGAGGCGAAATATTGTAGGCTGAGCTTATCATAGTCAATACTTCGGGTCAAACTAAGTGACGTACCTAATTTCTGATAGTATGCATGCTGCTTCGCAGACACTTGCCCGATAGCTGTAGGTACATTAAGCCTCTCAAAAATCAAGTCATCTAGATTAGTAAGCGAGAGGTCTTGAGTGCTTTTTGATAAACCTGCACTCCAGTTAAATTCATAACGTCCACGTCCACTAGACCTCAACCAAGTAAGTCTATTGCTGAGTATGAGACGAGGCACAGAGAGAGCTATTGGTACTACCTCTCCTTCCTGAGTACTCTCTCCTGTAAGGCTCTCACGTTGCTTGATAAACTGCAACTTGTTCTTTAGATAGCTCGTCGATCGATTACTCTCGTAGTCGAGGCTAACGTCCCAGTTACCGACCTGCTCTCTTCCTTGGGTAAACTCCCTAATCTCTCGACTTGTCTTCCCAAGTGTATATATCTGCCTGATAAGGGTCTCCTCTCTCTCTTCTCTACTACTCTCACGGAGGATATTGAGGTTAAGAGTTGCAAGGCTATCAATGCGCACAAGGTTACTGAAGGCTACATACCAGTCGTTGTTGAATCGTAATGATGGATTACTAAATGGAGGGCGACTAATGCTAGCCGAAAGTATGCTCAAGGGCATATATTGTTCCGTCCCATAATGGTTCCCCAATTCATCACTCAGCCTGCGGCCTGTATTGTCCTGTTTGGCAACAAGGAGGTTCTGCTGTGTACGGGCAAATCTCATGAGGCTTAGCTGATTGGAGAATCCTTCAATAGGGAGTGTAGCTCCTAGTTTAATCGTAGCGAAGAAAGCTCCTAAAGACGAGCGTTGCAGACGAATATTGATAGCGGCCGTACTCGGCCTCTCTACCCCTTGTAGCATACGTACAGGCTGATGACGCTCGAGAACTTGTATAGATGCAATCTTGTTTACATCAAGATTGTTGGTAATGACTCCGTAGCGTCCTTGCATCATATCTAGCCCTTCAACGTAAAATTTTGATATAGGCTTGCCCTGATACATAATACGACCATTGTCTGCGACATCGATCCCAGGCAAGCGACGCAAGACATCAGCGAGGACTCTGTCATCTGCCGTCTTGAACTGCCCGTTCATATATGTCAGCGTATCGCCCCTTTGAGTAATAGAGGGCGCCTCGACAATCACTTCTTTGAGTTTAGAGTTTGAAGAAGAGAGATAGATGGTATGGAGACTAGGCTCTCGAGTAGAAATTTTTTTACTGTAAGGTTCAGAGCCAAGCGAACGCACGCGCAACCAAGCAGAGTCACAGCCCGAGATTGAGAGGGTAAACTTACCCTCTTCGTTACTTATTGCTTGACGGGCAGAGCCTCCAGAAACAGGGGTGAGGGTAACGAGGGCAGCAACAATGGGTTGCTTATCAGACTGCCCTAGAATACGACCTTGTACTGAGCTACTTTTATTTTTCGTCCTCTAGAAGTTTGAGATACCCATCCCTGTCCATATAGACAAAGTAGATATTACCATCTCCTCCAAAGAGATAGTACCTTCTGTTATTTCTATCACTGGTCCTCAAATCTTGGTAGTCTCGCTCTTTGAGAACTTTTGCCTTGAGAGGTAGACTGATAGCGTCTGAAGGTATTTGAATTTGTTTAAAGCCGATAGCACGATACTCCGTACCTTTGTCATCGCTCAGACGAAGGATGAGTCCGGGGAGACCTGAAAACTCGGCAGGACCGTTGTCGAAAGGTAGTTCCTCACTGTACCACGCTGTCCAACGTTTTCCCTCGACAGTAGCGGTGGCTTTCTTGCAGAGATAGCCTAGAACCTGCTCTGTCTCGTCACTCTCAAGCCATTCGTACTGCACCTTAGGCTTTGAGTAAGAGATAAGACCATCCTTGGGCAATTCGTCCAAGAGGCGGAGGCTATCGATTCCCGCTCGCTTATAAATCAATTCTGTCTCTTTCGTAACGAACCAAGGGCGTAAGTGTTTTAGATGAAAGTCGATACCTGCTTGTTCGAGGGTTGAACGAAACATCTCTATCGACATAAGAGTAACAATAGACTTTGGTTTAGCCGCTTGAATACCTGCCTTCTCGGCCTTGAGTTCGGCTAAAAGTTCATCTCGATACCAAACCCCATAGCGACTAGCGGTTGGTGTAACGAGTAATTCGGTTGTATCACACTGAAGGGCACGATATGTCCCCTCTAACGTGTAGGTATGCTGATAGAGCACCTGATAAACCTTCTGTAGACGATTCCCTTCTTGAGCAGAAACCTTTCCAACTGAGCTAAAAAGGCAGGATAGTAGAACTGCGATACCTATAACAAGAAAATTCACTTTAATTTTACCCATATTCAAAGCTTGATATAGTGTTGAACACTGAGGACACACACTCAATACACTTCCAAATATATAAACTGATTTGTGATTACACAAATTTGACTAAAAAAAGAGACTATTGCGCAATCGTCTTCTCTTCGCTGAGTCTCTATCTTGGATTAGGGTAGGTGTGGCCTTGATATATCTCCCCTTTCCCCGAAATCGGGTGTTTTTTGTCTGACTTTTGGGGGGATACTTCATTTAAGGGGCTGAAAACTATTAAATAAATGAAGGGAAAATAAAGCGTGCGTTACCTAAACTTAAAACCTCGGCGAAGTCTGTACAAACTACGGCTGAAGTTTGTGCAGACTACACGTGTAGTTTGTACAGACTACAGCTGAAGTCTCCAGAAAGGTAAGTGCAAGTATAAATTTAAGTATGCGTAAGTACTAAAATAAGTACGACGTACTGATGGAAACGAGTACGACGTACTGACTTAAATAAGTACACCGTACTGACTTCGGTAAGTACGCGCACTTACAACAATGAGTACGACGTACTCACTAAAGTATTTACACGTATTTAGCAATGGGTTTTTAACTGAAATCCAAAATTGGTTTTGCCATCTGTTAGTGCCGCCCCTACGGGGCTCAATAAATGTTTTCCATTGATTACCCCAGGGCTTTGCGGGAGTATCGCCCTTGCAGGGCTCATTGCGGACAAACTTAATCGTCTATCTGTAGCAAGCTGTTGGATTTATTGGGCGATGCAGTCGTGAGTGCCGTAGGCACGATACTTCTTCAAAGCCCAGGGTGGAATGAGGGCAAAGCCCGATATGAAACCCTGGGTAAACAGGGGACACAAAAATTAAGAGCTCCATAGGAGCGGCACTACAACGCGAGCATTTACCTTATGTTTCAGAAGTGTTGCCCTTGCAGGGCTCATCAAGATGAAAATATACCAATATAGGCCAAATAAGGAAATTAAACTTGTATAATATTTCTTATTGAGTATGACTTAACTAGACCATAATCAATAAACTACGCAAACGAAAAGCGTAGGCGTATACAAATAAGAATATATTTGTGTCAAGATAACCAATTAACAATATGAGACTGTCGCACGATTTGCAGCTAGATAAGTTCTGCAAGTCTTCTCGTCGTGACAAGCTCAATATAGTCGGGCTTTGCTCGAAGGTCTGCTGTATCTAGCCTAAGCGTATTTCGCCTTACGCTCTTGGTCTAGTACGTAGCTCCGAGGGATTTGGTCATATCATTAAGACTATCATCGGGGTGCTTGCAGTGGGAGCGAAGTGATGCAAGTATATGAATAACACTGAAGAACAGTCCTTTGCCAAGGGCAAAGAACTTAAGAGAACGGGAAAGAAGCGTCCAAGCGTAGTTTCTTTCTTTGCTGGCTGTGGCGGGCTCGATTTAGGGTTCGTTCAGGCTGGTTTTGATGTCGTGTGGGCTAATGAATACGACTCTGCAATATGGGAGACATATAGTTATAATCACCCCCATACTGTATTAGATAGAAGAAGTATCACCGACATCCAAGCCGATG